>JABUBN010000126.1_pt1 | contig 19717 bp, 21 predicted proteins | sample 7240341 | NCBI WGS metagenome assembly JABUBN01 (sample SAMN07256345, study PRJNA390944) | subsurface metagenome | isolation source: Methane hydrate marine sediment | place: Pacific Ocean: Eastern North Pacific, ODP site | reverse complement strand
ACCCAATTAATTGAGCAACTACACTCTGAGACCAGAAGGAATATCATCCTCGATAAACTTTTTTGATAATTCCTTGTCTCAATAGTAGAATCGTATTTCAAAGAACAATCTCCCAAAGGGAATACAAACTAAAAACTACCTATTTCCGAACACCCACTATTTAAGTTGCAAATTTTCCAAAGACCATGTTTGTTCATAACATATCACAAAACTCTTGACTGAGCAGAATATACGAATATACTAAACATAGTATAGGATAAGAGAAGGTTACATTACTTTTTTCGCATTTTTTATAATATTAAATAGACAAAAGGGAGATGCTGTGAAAAAAGTGCACGTTTATGAAGTAAAATTGATTGATGGTACAGTATATCGTGGCGAAATTGTATATAAAGACGATAAAGCAATAAGACTTAAATTAGTCGACAAAAAGATAATACTTTTGACTAAAGAGGGGATAATGTTGATTAAAGATTTAGGTTGGCGGAGCTTTAGACTGAAATAAGAATGAGAAGGAACCGGAACTTGTTTAATTTGCATCAGGGTTTATATTAATACCTTTTTCTTACGGTATTGTCGCATATATTCTTTCAAATAAGTATTTAGACTGTCATGATATTGCACACGCCATTGTTTCTGATATGTACTGTAATGGTCATGATTTTTCGTGCGCCATTCTTTATGATATTCAGGATGAGTTTGGCGCCACTTTTTACTGTAATTTTTACAGTAATCTGTATGTTTTTTAAACCATTCCTTAACCTGTTGTTTCATTAAATCACCGTATTTTTTACGATAATTTTGCATGTATTCTTTTCTATTTTGCATCAATGTACCTCTCCTTTTCATATACGTGTACTACTTTTTGAACAGAAAATAACGCCTCCTATAAAAATCTTCACACTATTTTATTATTTTAACCTATTAATATATATATTATATAGGCAAAAATCATGCCAACCCACAAACTCTCGAAATTTCGAGACATTAAACAATATTGTATTAAAATTTTCCTTCATAAGTGTGCCATTTTGGCTCACTTTTATTACTTTTCTCAAACTGTTGTCAGCATTACATTTCCCAGACAGTTATGTGCCATTTTGGCTCACTTTTTGAGATTTCTAGATTTTTTCAGGAATCTCATTTTTATATCTTGACACACTCTTAATTTCATCTATACTTAGGTTTGTAAAATTGACAAACATGATTAAACAAAATAGAAAATTAATAAAGAGGTTGATACTGGTCAGGTAGTCCTTGAGTAAAATGTCAGTACATCATAATGTCTATGTTGTTCTGTTAGATGATCGTGCAGCCAGTATTAGTAAAGTCCGAGCAACTAATCCTGACCGGGATACTAAAAAACCCTGTATATATGTTGGGATGACGGGGATAGATCCTGTTAAACGTTTTAAGAAACATAAAGCCGGGTACAAGGCAAGTAGATATGTCAGAAAATATGGTGTGAGATTAATGCCAGAATTATATGAAGATTTGAACCCTTTAACCTATAATGAAGCAGTTATTGCAGAACAAGGATTAGCGCGTAAGCTCAGAAAAGAAGGCTATACAGTTGTCGGTGGACACTGAATGAGACATGGTGAGAGGGGAGAAATGGAGACAAGGGCTTTCCCGTGAAATATTTTTTCTGTTGTAGCTTATTTCAGTTTTTCTTCTATAATCTGGTGTTGATATAATCTCCAGTACAGTTCTTTTTTCTTAAGCAAAGAATTATGAGTTCCTTGTTCAACTATCTCACCTTGATCCAAGACATAAATATAATCGCAGATTGATAAGATTGAAAGTCGGTGTGAGATAATAATTATAGTAGTATCCAGAGATTTTGATAATTGATTTATCAATTTCTTCTCAGTCTCCGCATCGAGATTTGAAGTTGCGTCATCAAGAATGAGAATTCCAGGGTGGTCAAGGATTGCCCTGGCAATTCCCATTCTCTGTTTCTCACCACCGGACAGTTTTAATCCCCTTTCGCCAATAACTTCGTCTAATCCCTTTGCCTGATTCTTCATAAAATCTTCAAGTTGGGCAAGTTTAATTGCTTCATTTAATCTTTCAGACGAACAATCTCTGCCAAAAATGATATTGTTGCGTATAGTATCTGAAAAAAGTGAAGGTTCCTGAGGTACATAGCCCACTAAAGATCTTAATTGAGACAAAGGGATTTCTTTGATATTGAATTTATTGATTTTTACTTTACCGTGGATCGGGTCGACAATTCTCATCAGTAGTTTTGTGAGTGTCGTTTTTCCTGAACCGACGGTTCCTGCCAGACCAATTCTTTTACCAGCGGGAATTTTTATATTGATTTTCTTGAGGATAACTGGTGATTCCTTTGAATATTTGAAAGAGACGTTATTCATAACTATTTGTTCAGGTGCAATGCACTGCTTTTTACCGTTATCGACTACATCAAGCGGGTAATTCTCTATTTGTTCGAGACGTTCACTCTGTACCTGGGCTCTTTTCTTGGAGACAAAGAAATGGCCAATTCTTATCATTGGGCCAAGGAGCAGTAAGATATAGGCATTGAAGGCAATAAACTCACCGATTGTTAAATTCCCTTTGATAATGAAGATTCCGCCAAACAGTAGAATAAAGATTATGCCGACTTCTTGAATTGATGAAAAAAGCGTGTCGATTATCGCTTCAATTTTGATTACCTTAATAGCTGCCTCAATTCTCGTTTGGAGTATTTTGTTAAATTGATGATGGCTTTTCTTTTCCATGGTGTATGATTTCACAAGTTTGATACCCGAAAAACTCGAATGGAGATAGTTATTCACTTTTGCCATAGCATCCCGCCATTTGTAATAGTATTTGTACATCAGCGGGCTTATTTTAAGGCAGGCGAAGATTGCCAGGCTCATAGGTAAAACTGTGAAGATGGTGAGCAAAAAGTTGATTTTGATGAGAAAAAACAGCGTTACTAAAATAATAATGATTCCTTCAATTGGTCGAAAGATTCCTGAACAGGCAAACCATGATAATTCTCTTAAATCATGGTCGAGCCGCTGCAAGACATCACCAGCCGGTAAAGAGTTGATGAAAGAATGTCCTTTTTTTAATATTTTTGAGAAGATACCAGTTCTTTCTTGGATTAAGAAGGATTCATTTGTCTTTCCCCGACAAAGGGGGAGAAGTGTATTAAATAGAGCACGGAAAAAACCAAGTATGCCAAGAATCAATACGTATTTAATAAGGTCGTGCCGGGCAAAATTGGCTTTTATGCCGTCAATTATGTCTTTTAATATATAAGGAAATAGAAGTGTAATAATAGTATTTATAAAGGTAAAGACAATTAAGAATGTCAGCCACAACTTTTTCTTTTTCCAGAAATTAATTACTGATTTCATCCTGCCCCGCTTAAATACTGTAGATTATATAATTTATAGTAATAACCTTTTTTGAGTAACAGATTCGTATGTTTACCTTGCTCAATTAATTTCCCTTTATGGATAACGAGAATGCGGTCTGCTAATCTCGTTGTTGTGAGCCGGTGGGCAATGATGATAGCAGTACGATTCTTTAAGAGTTCTTTCATTCCTTCTTGAATTAGTTGTTCACTCACCGGATCAACAGATGAGGTCGCCTCGTCAAGGATAAGAATTTCAGGGTCAAAGACTAATGCCCTTGCATAAGAAAGGAGTTGTTTTTCGCCAAAAGAAAGGTTTATCCCCTGTTCAATAATGTTGGTATTATAGCCATCAGGTAATTTGGTAATTCGGTCATGCATATGTGCCCGTTTTGCTGCTTCATAGACCTTAGCGACTGGAATCTGCTCGTCAAACAGACGTAAATTTTCAAGTATTGAGCCGGGAAAAAGGATTACATCCTGTGGTACAAATCCAATCTTTGAACGGAGTGAATTGCGGTTAATATCAGTAATTTTGAGGTTATCGATAAGAATATTTCCTTTTTGGGGAGTATAAAATTTCAAAAGGAGTGAGACGACCGAAGTTTTACCACCACCGGTTTCACCAACCAGGGCAATGCGTTCCCCTTTTTTGATTTTGAAGTTTAGATTCTGCAATACCCATTTTCCATCTTCATAAAAGAAACTGAGATTTTTAAACTCAATCTCTCGCTTGAAAGTTTCCACAATTTTTGTTTCTTCTTTTTTTTCTTCTCTGTTTTTTGATAGAATTTGGAAGACCCGTTCAGCCGATGCAAATGCACGTTCAATAACATTAACCTGGTCAGAAAGTCCACGCAGAGGTCCAAAAAGTCGTGTAATATAATTTACAAATAAAAAAATCGAACCGATAGTAATCATTCCTTTTAATGCCCACATCCCACCGATGCCGAGGATAAGAATAATGCCAATGATCTCGCCGATATCAACAAAGAACCAAATTCGATACCAAAATACTAATGCCTTTATATCTATGTCATATTTCTCCTTGCCAAGCTGGTTAATCTTTGAGAGAAAATTTGTTTCTTGCCGGAACACCTGAACAATAGATAATCCTCTAAGTGTTTCAATAATGAAACTATTTATCTCAGCGACCTTTTTTCTGAGGGCTAAATAGACTGGACGAACCTTACGTTCAAACCACCAGAATAAATATAAGAATAATGGAAGCATGATTAAGATTAAAAGATAGAGGCGTAAACTTATGATCATCATCACTACTGACATTCCTATTATAAGTGTAAGGTTCTGGATCAGGATAACTGCAGTTGATGAGAAGAGGAACTTTAACGTTTCTGTGTCGCTATCAACTCTTGAAATCAGCCTGCCAACAGGGTTTTTGTCAAAGTATGTTACTGGCATATTTAACAATTGCTCAAAGAGGTCTGATTTCAGATCCGCGATCGCCTTTTCACCGACTGTCATTATCTCAATCTGCTGTAAATACCTTATAACAATAGTAAATATCTGAATTATTAAATATAAAAAGGCGATGATCAAGAGTCCCTGAATATTCTTTTGGGGGATTTCTACATCGATTACACGCCTTATTAATAAAGGACCGAAAAGGGTTAGGAAGGTGGAAGAGAGAAGTAATATCGAAGCAATTATAATTTTCTTTGAATACTTTTTGAAATAAGGTATTAATTTTTTTATGATACGCCAGTTTTTTGTCGATATTTTTTCTTCTTCTTCGCTAATAGGTTCATCATCATGCCAGTGCATAAATTGTATTATCTACATAAATTATTGTTTGTCAATCACTCCCTCTTAGAGAGGTAGGATTTGTAATAGTTGAGACAGCTTATCTATTTCATAGTCAGGTACAATATTTGTTTTACTTTTTTTCGACTTATTTTTCCAGTTGAACCAGACTGTCTTCATGCCGATTGCATTTGCTCCTGCAATATCAGTTTCAAGCAGGTCGCCAATGTGTATGGCTTCAGTTGGTTTAACTTCTAATTTTTTTAGAGCTTGTCTGAAGACTATTGGATTAGGTTTGTTGCGGCCTATCTCATCCGAAAAAATAGTGCAACAAAAATATTTTAGAACATTGTGATATTCTAAAACCTTTCTTAATATCTTCCCTGGTGACATACCAGAATCGCATATCAAACCGATTCTGTAATTATCATATAGTGATTTTAGAACCATCTCAGAATCATTCATAAGGGGCGGAGGTGCAAGCAGAGCTATTTCTTCAAAGCGCTTTATGATATTATGTTTTGATTTGTGTGACAGATTGATCTCTAATGTCTTTAAAATGGATTCAGTCCTTTCTAATGCTGAAATATATTTTTGTTCGTTTTTCCATGCATTGTAAAAAGCCTTTTGCGCGGATAGATAAGCGTCCCTGATTAATTTTCTGTTTTTGGAAAAACCTTCCATTTCTAATGTATTTGCCAGAAAATTAATTCGAACGTCTGTGTAATCAATAGTACCCACAGTAGTTTCCCAAAAATCAAATGTTATCGCTTTAACCATTATATAAAACCTTTGTTTTCAAAAATAAGACTAAGAGAGATTATAATTATACTTGGCTTTTTGTCAACGTTTAATTGTTTATTTTTCCCCTTTTGTGGCACAACGTATTGTGGTCTGTGAAGAAGCATGTTCAGAAGGTTGTGGTTTTTTTCTTGACAATTATCTAATTATGTATATTCTTATAGATAATAGAAAATAAAAGGAGGATACATGAAAAAGTACCTTATCATAGTCCTCGTAATGGCTGGCTTTGCATCTGCCAGTATATTACTTGTAAATGGTGATTTCGAGCAGGAACTTACAACTGGTTGGCTACAAGCCACATCTGGCTCTAATACTACAGTCAATCGGGCGACCAATTATGACCCGGATCCTGATTATGAGGCTTATGTTTATAAAGGTAGTGGAGATGGTTATGCCCGTCTTTATCAGGTAGTTGATATTCCGACAACCGACCTTGAGTTTTCAATCAATGCAAAACTTTACGCCTATGATAATCATTCAAGTGCCTGGGCAGCAGGAGCAGTGGTCATATCCTATATGAATGAATCTAACTCGATATTAGGCGAAACCAGGATATACCGAGGCAGTACAGGTTGTACCTGGACAAATTCTCCAACCCTCCATTTAATTACTGCTTCTGATACTAATTGGAATAACTATTCGTTCAATATTGTTGATGAATTAGTAAATCTGTCTGGTGTTAATCCGTCTGAAATCGCTAAAATTGAGGTAGCACTTTATAGCTTTACTTCATGGTGCTGAAGCGCCGTCACCACGGCGAAGGTCTTCGCCGATGATATTGCCTTAAATTATACAGGTACAGAGTTTTATCTTACTCTTCTTGAGATGACTGTGGATGATACTGGCGGTAATAACAACGGTCATTTAGATCCAGGGGAAACAGTAGATTTAACTTCAATATTAAAAAATATTGGTGGTGTTGATTTCACTGATTTGGCTACGACGATTGAGTGCCCTTCAGATCCATATATAACCATCACTGATAATTCTGGATATTTTGGTTTTCTGGCAATTGACAGCACCAAAGAAAATACAGGTGACCCTTATGTAGTTACAGCCAGTTCATCTACTCCCCAGGGGCATAATGCTCAATTTAGACTCATTGCTACTGATGGTAGTTTTACTGATACATTTGATTTCAATCTGGTGGTTGGTACTTATAATTATCTGGTTTGGAATCCAGATCCAACACCTACTTCAGGACAGAGAATAGATAGTATCTTAACTTCTATAGGGTTTACAGGCAGCTATTCTATAAACCTTCCGATAACTGAACTCGATATGTATCAGGCGATCTTTGTTTGCGTCGGAATATATTCTAATAACTATATTATTGGTGCATCGAGCTCAGAAGCCAGTGCCCTGGTCGATTATTTAAACAATGGTGGTCATATGTATCTTGAGGGTGGTGATGTCTGGTTTTATGATCCGCCTTATCAAGGGGGCTATGATTTTGGCCCACTATTTGGTATAGATGCTGTATCTGATGGTCTTGGTGATTTAAGCCCGGTGCTTGGTGAGAGTGGTACTTTTACTGAAGGTATGAATTTTACATATAGTGGTGAGAATAGCTATATAGACCACATTGATTCTACGGGTAGTGGATTCTTAATTTTCCGCGATGGTGATAATAACTACAATTGCGGTGTGGCAAATGATGCAGGAGCCTATATGACAGTCGGTACTTCATTTGAACTTGGTGGTCTGGTTGATGCCAGTGGTGTTTCGACAAGAGCCGTACTTTTGAATTCAATAATGAACTTCTTTGGGATAACTACTGGAATCATTGAGGTTTCAGACGTGAATGTTAAAGCACCAATATTAAAGCTCTATCCTAATCCGTTCTCAAAACTGATGACTATCAGCTTTGGCAAAGTGCATGGGGCAAAGAACATAGATTTAAAAATCTACGATGCAACCGGAAGATTGGTTAGGTCCTTCCCTATTATTGATCTGTGTAATCCAGATAAATCTGTGGTTTCTGTGTGTTGGGATGGCAAAGATGATTCAGGGCATAAAGTATCCAGTGGTATTTACTTTGTGACTTTAGAAACAAACGATTTCAGAGATACGAAGAAGGTAATAGTTATAGAGTGATACAGAGGGAAAAGTTAATTAGAGGGGGGTGATTATTTTCACCCCCTCTAATTTATTAAAACATATAAATACTGATTTTCTATTGACAAATAGGCTTTTTTTTGTATAATGCATACATGAAAAAATTATCTATAATCCTTTTATTCACATCGTTATTTTTATTCTTAAGTGTTTGTTCTGAAGCGCCAGTAGTTGAATTCCCAGAACCAACAGATCGCGTTGTGCTCGCAGAACTTTTTACTGAGGACGGTTGACCAATCTGTTGGGACGTGGAGCGTTCCCTTATTGACAGCCTATCTTATTTGGGCGATACGCTGGCTGTAATATGCTATCATGTGCACTTTGAATACAGCACTCCTGAAGCTGAAGAACGGTGGGCATTTTACGATAGTGTAATAATACCGTCAGTGGTCTTTGATGGTACGGAGAAAGTTTTTGTAGCATATCCACCTTTTGAAGACATATACGAGGACTACATTGATCTCGCTCGAGGTGTAACACCATATTTTAATCTTTATATTAGTAATGCTACTGCATCACCGGATACAGGTAGTGTTAATCTGAGAATCGTGACTGCCGATACAATACCAGATGATGAAATCGTTGCTTTTGTCAGTATCCTTGAAGACAGTCTTCCGGGTTCGTACGGTACATTCTATCATGTTTGTAGATATTTATACCAGTTTCCAGTAACTCTCACATATCCTGATAGTTTTGATACAACCATTATATTTTCTCATAATATCCGGGTTGACAAGATGAGTACAGTTGTATTTATCCAGGATATGGATACAAAGGAAGTTTTGCAGGCAATAATAGAAAAATTTGAGGAGCAATAAAATGAAGAAAATTGCATTACTTTTAGTATTTTCTTTAGTATTTGTTTTTGCTGACAGCGATGAACTGGCTGATGCACCTGATTTCACGCTCGAAGATATTGATGGTAATACTGTATGTCTGGATTCACTTCTTACTAAGGGACCGGTTTTTATGAGCTTCTGGGCATTATGGTGTAAGATGTGTATTAAAGAGCTTGATGCATTAAAACCATACTTCGACGAATTCGATTCTCTGGGAGTTAATCTTCTTGCAATAAGCCAGGATAAAGCAAGGGCAGTACCTAAAGTAAAGCCTTATGCTCTAAGCCATAAATGGAAGTACATCGTGGTACTTGACCCGGATAATATTATGCGTGATCTATACCATGTTCAGGCAATGCCGACAAGTTTTATTATTAATCAGGATAAGAAGATTGTCTTTACGCACATGGGTTACAAACCAGGCGATGAAGAGAAAATTATCGAAAAGATGCGCGAGCTATTTAATCAAGGTGAAAAAGATGAAACTGAGGAATAGAATACTAACAAACTCCAAATCCCAAGCACCAATGATAGCAGGAATTATATTACTTGTAGTTATGTCTATTCCTTTTCTACATGCTTCAGATATCAGAATAAGTGGTTCAAATCATGCTGAGTACTGGGTTTTTGTAGATGATCGCTTGGATAGTCTAAATTATAAGGAGCATCTTACAGAGAAATTAAAGTTATCAGTTAATTACAAAGATATTATGCTCAAAGGTGTTTTCTTTTTCTGGGACCCTTCTGTAGCAATCCCGGGACAAATGCAATACATTGATTTCACAGCACAATACAAAAAAGACCCGGTAAATATTCTTTATGGTACCTATTATACCACATTTGGCAGGGGACTTTGTTTGAATCAATATCTTGATGAAGATTTCAATAATGACAATTCTCTATGGGGACTCAAGGCAGATTTTAAATACTTCAACAGTAAAGTTACACTGTTAACTGGTAAACCAAGAAGTATTTTCTTTGAAGAACTTGCATATTCAGTCAAAAATGATACGACTGATCAGATACGCGGTGTAAATTTTGAAACAAAATTAATTCCCAGGACAAAACTACGCGGGCGTTATGTCAGAATAAATCGCGAATCAGATTTAACACCAAAGGCATTTACTGAATTGTTTGGTGGTGATATTGGATTCATTGTTGGACCCTGGGAGAGTTATTTTGAGTATGGTAGATACTGGGGTACAGTTCCTGTTGTCGGTGGTCGGTTAAAGGGTGAGGGAATGCTTTTTACTACGGGTCTGTCATTTCCAGGATTCGGTCTTTCATGTCAATTTATGGATTATGACAGTATTGCTGTTGGCGGTCCTGGTTATCGCTACAATGAAGTTCCTACACCAATTGAATCAGGCATTTCAGTAAATCGCGGCATCGATGAAATCGGTTATGGCGTATCACTTTTTGCTTCACCGTTTGATTTCATATCGATAGAGATTGATAATAATAAAATATCTACACATGATTCAACCTTAAACACCTTTGAGGAGATCATTACACTAAATAAAGATATGGCTGGTGTGCTTGAGCAAGCAGCAATCATAAAAGTTAATCCGAATTATGATTTAGAGATAATTGGCGGAGTGCAAAGGTTGATTAAACAGAGCATTGAAGCACGTATTGATAAAAAAACAGAGACAAAACCCTATTTTGAATTGACATACAATGTTGGCTCATTTTTTATAGAGACAGGATATGAACACAATTTCATATCCTGTGATACGAGTGATTATTATGATCATGCCGTTTCGTTTTCATTAGGTAAACCAGAGTTGTTTGTTCTTTCTTTGCGTTACGAACGTCGTAACCGCGTACCGGAGTGGTTAATTGATAAACTTGGTGAAGAAACAGTTTGGCCTATGCTCGAATTGAGTCTTGATCTGACACACCGTCATAATCTGAGAATAAGGGTGGGTGGTGAAAAAGGCGGATTAATATGTTCGGGTGGTGTATGCAGGTTTGAAGAACCATTCAGGGGAGTAAAAGTGGTTCTTACCAGTATGTTCTGATAATGTGTTAAAAAACCACATTCTTGATTACACAGATAAAAAATTAGATTACAATGATAGGTTTGTTTTTTTTACTGCGATTTTATGGGCGATTTTATAAATAGGAGAAAAAGATGAGAAAACTGATATTAATTATTATTTTTACTGTTGTATTTGTAGCCGGCATCATCTATGGCGGTATGCTTGGTGATTTTGAGGAGATCGAAACTGTTGGTTCAGTGATGTGTTTATCCTGCATGGGGTTACAGCAATGAAGAAAAAACGCCGGATCAAGCCACATCGTATTGGTCAGATCATTGCCTCGATTATCCAGTTGGGCTACATTCCTACCTTTTGGACCGGTTTTATTTATCAGGGTGTATTAAAAAGAGGTTGTGTGCCTATTCTTAATTGTTGGGGATGTCCTCTTTCACTCTTCTCCTGCCCAATAGGCGGATTACAGCACTTTTTCAATCTTCATCTTTTTCCTTTTTATATTGCTGGGTTCTTTGGTGCTATTGGAATGTTAGTAGGCAGGATGGCATGTGGCTGGCTTTGTCCATTCGGGCTATTCCAGGATCTATTAAATAAGATAAAGACCGTGAAATTGAAATTACCAAATTGGATGACATATATTAAGTATGCTGTTTTAATCGGTGTTGCAGGGATAATTTCCTGGATCACTCTGGAGCCGTGGTTTTGTAAATTGTGTCCGGCAGGTATTATCGAAGCAGGTATACCACTTGTCTTAGCAGATAAAACCGGTGATATAAGAGCTCTAGTAGGCTGGCTGTTCTGGACAAAAGCAGCAATCCTAATTGGTGTAATAGTCTTCTCAATTTTGATAAAGAGGTTTTTCTGCCGTGTGTTTTGTCCAATAGGAGCAATCTATTCAGTCTTTAACAGATTTTCATTAGTTCATCTCCAAATTGACAAAGAAAAGTGTAAACAACCAAACTGCGGTATTTGCGCCATGGTTTGTCCAATGGATATTAATGTTTATGATAACCCGAATCAAAAAGAATGCATACGTTGCCTGGAATGTATTAAAAAATGTCCGGGTATTGCACTTACTGTAAAGTTTAAAAAACCTATGCCCTGGGATGTAAAAACTTAAAAACTATAAAATTACTATAATTGGAATCAAGTGAGATTTACACTCAATTTTAATGTATTTGACACAGTTTATGCGCAGTTATTGTAGATTTAAGTTAGCTTTATGAAATCGTCTTGTTGACAAATTCAAACTTTTTCATAAAATAGATATATCGACAATAATTATTTATAAGTAAGCTAAAGGAGATAGAATATTATGGATACAAAAATAAAAACAATAGTAGCCAGAGAAATACTTGATTCTCGTGGCAATCCGACTATTGAAGTAGAAATTGAGTTGAATTCAGGATTAAAAGCAAGGGCGGCAGTGCCGTCAGGGGCATCCACTGGAGTCCATGAAGCCCTTGAATTAAGAGATAAAGATGAAAAGAGATATGGTGGCAAAGGAGTTTTAAAAGCTGTTCATAATGTTAATAAAATGATTGCTCCTGAATTGATTGGGAAGGATGTAGTGGATCAGGAAGGTTTAGACGAATTGATGATTAAGCTTGATGGTTCACCAAATAAGAATAAATTTGGTGCAAATGCAATATTAGGTGTTTCTATGGCGATTGCCCGTGCTGCAGCTATTGCACAGGCTATCCCATTATATAAATCTCTTGGCGGTTCTGAGGCAGTGCTATTGCCTGTTCCTATGATGAATGTTCTTAATGGTGGTGTTCATGCAAACTGGCAAGGACCTGATTTTCAGGAATATATGATTACTCCCTACGGTGCAAATAATTTCCGAGAAGCGATAAGATGGGGAAGTGAAACATATCATACACTGAAAAAAATTCTAAAAGAAAAAGGATTAACCACAAGTGTTGGTGATGAAGGTGGTTTTGTAGTTGATGTCTCTTCAAACGAAGAACCCTTGCAGCTTATTATTACAGCGATTGAAAAAGCAGGATATAAACCAAGAAATGATATCGGTATTGCACTCGATACAGCATCAAGCGGTTTTTATGAAAATGGGAAATACATACTCAGGACCGAAAAGAGCGAGCTAAATGCAGAGGAAATGGTAGAAAGATTTGCTTCTCTTGTTAATAAATATCCTATTATATCAATAGAAGATGGATTAGCAGAAGATGATTGGGATGGATGGAAAATACTGAACAGTAAACTCGGGGATAAAATAGAACTTGTCGGCGACGATATTTTTGTCACTAATGTTGAGCGGATAGAAAGGGGTATTAGTGAAAATATTGCCAACGCAGTTTTAATAAAACTGAATCAAATCGGTACGGTTACCGAGACGATTGCAGCAGTAAAGATGGCTCAAAAAGTTAAGTGGGGAACGGTTGTTTCCCACAGAAGCGGAGAAACAGTAGATTCTTTTATTTCAGATTTTGTGGTTGCAATGGAAGCAGGCGCCTTAAAAACAGGTGCACCATGCCGCGGAGAAAGGGTAGAAAAATATAACCAGCTTTTGAGAATTGAAGAGGAATTAAAAGATAGTGCGATCTATGCTGGCAGAAAGGCATTTGTGAGATAGGAGATATAAAAATGATGATTGATTCAATGGAGGATTTTGATAAAGGTCCATTTTGCAAACCCTATGGTCAGTTATTCTATGAAAACTTAGAAAAGATGCCGTCTTTTCAGATTATAGAGGCGTATCTTTCGTGTTTATTAGAAGCAAAGGATGGGATTCAAAAGGCTATTACAGTACTTGAAGGCATTCTTAAGAAGGGAAGTGATAAGTTAAAAGAGATTAAAAAACCCATAGACATCCAATATATGTGGGGAAAAACTACAGCTGCAAGGGGAGAAATAGAAAAGGAGATTGAACATCTTGCTCAAAACCGCAGAAATATTGATTGTTTAATATCCCAGTATTCGGAAAAAGGAATCTTGGATATACCAATCAAGCAATTTATGACTCCGTTTGATGCCGAATATAAGATAAAAGTAGAAAAAAAACATACAGATTCTGAAGAGCTTTACTTCACAGATATTAAAGGTAGTGATCTGATTGGATGTACTGATTTTGACCACCTGAATAAGGTTATGACAGGATATCTTTTGAAAAAATTAATGGAAAAGAGCGAGTAGACGGCGGAGTAAAAGATTGGAGTAAATATAGGGCAATTCAAGGCAATTTGAGGCAAATTAAGGCAATAAAAGGCAGATGTATGTACGAATACGATTTACGAAATACGAATACGATTATTTACTAATGTGGTTCGATGATGACCTTTATTGACTTGTCAGCCCTGGCAACAAGATCAAATCCTTTTTGAATATTTGATAGACCAAAACGATGCGTTATCATATCATTTACATTGATTTTTTTTGTTTTTAATAAACCAATTGCTTCTTCAATATCCTGGGTAACTGCAGCATAAGAAAAGACGATATTAACCCCTTTAAAATAAATGTCAAAAAGTGGCAAGGGTATGCTTGTTTCGGGCGCCGTAGGTGCAAAGAGGAGTAATGTCCCGGCGCGGTCTACTGATTTGAATGCCTGATCAAATGCCTCGAGTGCAGCAGTGCAGACTATTACTACATCAGCAAGGCGTCCATCATTAGCTTCTTTTACAATTACTGGTACGTCGTTTTTGGCATTAATAATTACATCTGCTCCAAACCGCTTAGCAGCATCAAGGCGAAATTCATTTATGTCAGTAGCGATGACACTCCCAGCATCTTTTGTTTTTGCCAATTGAATATGTAAAAGTCCTGATATCCCAGAACCAATGACCAATACTGTATCATCTTTCTTAACGCCTGCAAATCGCTGACCTCGTATTACGCAACCAAGCGGTTCAATAAATGTTCCCTGATCAAAGGATACTTCATCTGGCAAAACAAAGGTCCCGAAACGCACATTTATTTCAGGAACACGAATAAATTGGGCAAAGCCTCCGGGTTCGAAATTTGTCGATTTTAGTGTATCACAAACCGTGTGAAAACCCGCGCGGCAATAACGGCACTCATTGCATGGAACATGATGAGAAACAAAGACACGGTCGCCAACCTTGTATTGATTTACAGTTTCACCAACCTCGGCAATTTTACCGGAAATCTCATGTCCTAAAATGCGCGGTGCTTTTTTTATACGATACCACTCCATAACATCACTGCCGCATATCCCGCTTGCAATAACCTTAACCAGTATTTCATCAGGACCGATTCTTGGTTTTGGCAAATCTTCAATTCGTATATCTTTATTATTATAATAGACAGCTGCTAACATTATCACCTCGAATTACTACCATTTCAAATTGAAAATATTTGGTTTCCCAATTATCTTTTGCCACGATGCATTCAATAGTTATATAAAAATAAAACATGGGGTATTTAAAATGCCACTACTTATTTTTTGTCTCTTCATACATCTTGTATGCTTCTTCAACGGATATTCCTTTATGCACAATTGCTTTTACTGCCTGAATCATTCCTACAGGGTTATCCGATTGAAATATATTTCTACCCATATCAACACCTGCTGCGCCGTGCGAAATAGCATTATGAGCGAGTTGTAAAGCATTCTTCTCCGGTATTTTTTTACCACCTGCAATAACTACAGGAACAGGACAGGTTTCGACTACCTTTTCAAAATCTTCACAATAATAGGTTTTTACAAAATGCGCTCCCATTTCTGCAGCAATGCGGCAGCAGAGTGAGAGATATTTGGCATCCCTTGTCATCTCTCTGCCAACTGCAGTAACTGTAAGGACAGGTATTCCATACTCTTCTGCCTGGTTTATTAATTCCGCAAGATTGAGCAAGCTTTCTCTTTCATGCTCAGAACCGACAAAGATAGAAAGGGCAATTGCACAGACATTGAGTCTTATGGCTTCCCTTATCGAGGTAGTTATTCCTTCATTTGACAGGTCTTTGCTAAGGATGCTTGTACCTCCTGAGACCCTTAGAACAATCGGTATGTCAAAATCTGCAGGTACTGATGTGCGAAGTACACCACGGGTCAGCATCAGAGAATCAGCATAAGGCAATAATGGCTTGATTGTTTTAGACGGAACTTCTAAACCACTCGTTGGTCCTAAAAAATAACCATGATCAACAGCGAGCATCACGGTTTTTCCTGTATCAGGTTTAATAATGCGCGCCAGACGATTTTTTACTCCCCAATCCATAATGTCTCCTTTCAATTTTGCAGCGTCAGTGCTGCAAAATATGGATGCAGACAGATTTTGGCGGATGCAAACGGATAATTATTTCATCTGCCTAAATCCGCTCCAATCCGTTTGAATCTAATTATCTGGTACAGATAATAGGATAATCAAAAAATCTCTTCTGTCAATGACCATAAAACTTTTCAAACTTTCATTCTTATTAATTTTTAGTTTCAAGAGGGCTCTGAAAAACCCTCTTTCTGTCACCCTGAACCATGCCCTGAATCAAGTTCAGGGTCTTCGATTTCAGGGTCTCATAATCTCTCGATTTTCCAAGATGCTGAAATAAGCCTGCCCTGAAGAGATTCTGAACCAACCCATGAAACAAGTTCAGGGCATGGTTCAGAATGACACTTTCAGGGTTCAGCATGACAACTTGCGTTGATTCAACCTTTTTCAAAGACCTCTTCAAAAACACTTGACAAACTACTTAATTTATGTAAAATGCAGTATGGGATACTGCGATTTCCATAAAGGAGGTAGAAATGAGGCGTTTTAAAACGCTTGGTCCAGTTAGTGCTAACTTGATATCTTTTCTCTATAGTTCGAATAAAATAATATTTACGTTAGTCGACATAGAAAATATAACAGGGTTAAGAGATGGTGCTGCCAGAGATCTCGCAAGCAGATTAATAAAGCGGAACATAATTGCACGTATAAAATATGGGAAATATATTATAATACCGCAAGAAATCGGAGATAATGTCAGCTATATAGGAGACTGGTATGTGGTGGCACGGGAAATAGTAAAAAGCCCTGATTACTATATTTCATACTATAGTGCGATGGATATACATAACATGATAACCCATCCTGTAACAAAGGTTTTCGTAACCACACCAAAGCAAGAATATAATAAACAAAGAGTTGTAGGAAATACGACATTTGAATTTATATGTATGACTGCGAAATATATATGGGGAATACAAAAATTCTGGGTTACTAAATCAGAACAGGTGAGAGTCAGTGATATAGAAAGGACAATCATTGATTGTTTATACCGTCCAAAATATTGTGGTGGTGTTATGGAAATTATTAAGGGCTTATGGATTAAGAAAGCAAAAATAGATTTTGATATACTCTTTGATTATGTCATAAAATTCAAAAAAATTGTTGTGATCAAAAGACTGGGATACATATTAGAAAGTTTAAATCTACAAACTGCCAATTATCTAAATGAACTACGCACACGAATAAATGACAAATATTATGTATTAGATCCATTGTTATCTACAGAAAAAACATATAAAAATTTCTGGAAACTGATTGCCAATATTGGACCAGAAGAAATGAGAAAAAATGTGAGTACTTAAAATGATAGAGCCAAGAAACCTATTTAGAATAGAATCGAAATTAAGAAAAGGCAGTAAAACCATTCCAGTAAAGTCCCTAGAAAAAGATTATGTACTTTCCTGGATTCTTATAGGAATTGCAAAATCAAAGATGTATGATATACTCAGTTTTAAAGGGGGTACAGCATTAAAAAAATTCTATTTTCCTGATTACAGATTTTCTGAAGATTTGGATTTTACACTTTTAAAAAATATTACTATGGAAGATTTTGAAAAAATGCTGCAGGATGTTTATGCTCTTGTGTTGGATCTTTCTAATATTAGATTAGCTTTAAGAAATAAAGAGACATATACAAACAGTTATACCTTTTTTATAAACTTTACAGCACCTTTGCAGTCAATTCTAATTTGTAGCATTCCTTATCCTCGACTGAATCAATACCAATAAATTCAATTTCGTAAAGATCCTGTAGTTTTTCATTTTCAGCAACATCATCATATGAAAAATCACTACCCATCATACTTTGTCTGAGCATGTGACCGGCAATCTTTGTTGATTTCTCTACTGCATGTATATACATCCACATCTCATCGCCAATCTTCAAGAATCGAGTCCCCTTATCACGGGCCGGTGAAACAAATTCCATATAGGAATATTCCTTTCCTCGGGCGTAACCAATAAATTCCTTTTCTCTTATTTTTCCACCAAGACTAATTAATAACTTGGCTCGGTAATTTAGTGAGCTTACTACGGTATTTTTATCTACCTGCTTAATAATCTCCAAGCCGCTCTGAGCAAAGAGCGAAGAGCATAGCGCATAGGATAATAATATCAATTTACTTATCTGTATAAAAGTTCTGGGAAAGTATTGATTTTTGTCATTGCGAGCCCGAAGGGCGTGGCAATCTCGTGAGATTGTTCCGAGCCTGTTATGAGATTGCTTCGGCTCTCTGTAAGAGCCTCGCAATGACTGGCGGTTGACTACTGCGCTTTTTTTAAATACTCTGCGCAATCCGAGTAACGTATCCTGAAATCCTATCATTGTTCTCCCATTCTCCTTGTCTCTTGTTTCTTGGAACTTGGAACTTGGTTCTTGGAACTTGGAATTTTCAATCTGTGTAATCTGTGTCTTCATACAGTCTTCAATGCCTTTGCAGGTTCTAATTTTGTTATCCTTGTTATTGGTAAGAATGCGACAATAATTGTTGCTAATAGACCGAATAAAAATCCAGTTATTATAATCATTGGTGTTGGCGAAAAATAGATAATCGGACCATACGGCATATCAGCTGAAGTTGATGACGACATCATGCTCATATCAATTCCTTGATATTTGAGCCAATAACTCAAAATACCGCCAATAACTGCTCCCAGAAAACTGCCTACAAAACCGATAATACCTGCTTCAAGAGTCAGCAATCCAACGACCGAAAGATTATTCAAACCCATTGCCTTCATCATACCGATTTCTTTTGTGCGCTCATAGACAACCATAATCATGGTGTTAGCAATTGTCGAACAGGCAACGATTAAAATAATGGCATAAAAAATTGAGTAAACAAAGCTAAAGGTATTGATGTATTTGAGTATAGGATTATATTGAAAAGGAACAATAGAATAGTCGCCATGTAATTTTATTTCACGGGCAACACTTACCGACTTATTAGGGTTCTTTACTATGATAACAAGTTCAGTAGCACGGTCCTCAAGATCGAGTAATTGCTGACCAACATTCAGGGGGATGTAAAACACACTTCTATCAATTCCACCTATACCGATGGAGAATATTCCTTTAACAAGAAGATTTATACCTGTTGGTGAATCGTACGCTGTTCTTGTTATTATGGTCAATGTATCACCTACGCCTAAATCAAGACGTTTTGCCAATTCATTACCAATTATCACGCCATTGCTTGATGCATCAAGGTAAGAACCTTCAATTATTCTTTTGTCCAATCCCGATATATTTGTTTCCTTGTCAGGATCAATAGCATATCCCAGTGCAGGTATGTTCAATTCTTTTTCACCTAATAAAACACCAAATTTGATCCTTGGTGAAATTATCAGAATATCTTCATGATTTAATTCGTCATATAATTCCGGTATCAAATCTAAAGCCTCTGATAAAGGAATCATTCGTTCGCGTCTTTCATACTCTTTTGTTGTAATTCTTATGTGCCCGGATATCAATCTAACAATATTTTCACTTATGTTCTCGATTACACCACGCATATAACTCTGGGCAAATATTATTACTGCGATGGCAATTGCTACACTTATGCC
>JABUBN010000125.1_pt1 | contig 19726 bp, 25 predicted proteins | sample 7240341 | NCBI WGS metagenome assembly JABUBN01 (sample SAMN07256345, study PRJNA390944) | subsurface metagenome | isolation source: Methane hydrate marine sediment | place: Pacific Ocean: Eastern North Pacific, ODP site | reverse complement strand
ATCATTTTGTCTGGCGGGACTATCCATAACTCTGCTGGCACCCCACCATTATTTGAAAGGATATACCAGTAACTGTTACCGGTTAGCTCTTGGTGTAGATCGGTTATCTCTTTTAGTTCGAATTCATTCATAAAGGGGTTTACTTTTTTCATTAGTTCTAAGAAGGGGTGTTCTAATACTTCTTCGATTTCTACTGCCTTACGGAGGTATCTATCTAAATGCCCCATCTCCTTAGAATACAAAAATTCTCTGGTCTCTTTAGAGATACTCCTGGTTTGGACAAGCAGTTTAGATTTAGCGGGTTTGGCCACATACAGTCTGAGTGGGTAAGAAGCAACTGAAATCGCATTTTTAGAACTGCAAACGTAGACCCAACTCCTATAAGCATTAAGTAGCGATGTACGGTCTTCGGGGTCTGCTAGTTCTCGCTGGTAATACCAGTCCGGTAAATAAAATAACCTATCCTTACTGCCTCCTTTTGCCATCTCTTTGACAGCATTAATAACGTTCGTAATTGTCGCAATCGCTCCGATAATTGCCACCGCCTTTTATTTTCATAGCTTCTGCTAAAAAACAAAAAAAAGCCAGATTATATCAATCTGGCTATCTAGTAGCTCTCGTTTATTTAATTTTTTACTACTTAATATTATAAATTATTTTTGAAAAATGTCAAGTTAGGGGGTTATAAGAAAACTTATATGGTACTTTAGTTTTGATAGATACTTTAAGATTATAATGATTGATTATATAATCGGTAATCTTTTCGATTATTTCCTCGTCACCTTGTATATTATACATATAAAATTCTCTTTTTATATATTGGTGATAGGATATATATAGTATATAGTATATTCAAAAAAAATCAAGTATTTCTGTTTTAATTATCATTTGGTTCAGTCAACTATTTTATCTCTTCTATTAACCTCTTTTTATACCTTTAAATTTTATATATGCAAGATATTCATTAACTTTAATCAGTTCTTCGGCAATAATCTCAAGTGCCCTCATTTGTCTATTCATCCGTTCCTTATCATTTGAGGGATACTTATTTAAGCTTTTTAAATATTCTAAATTATTCATTTTCGCCTTCTCCTTTAATTCTCTCTTCTAATAGCATTTCCGCAACTTTAAAATCAAGCGGGGTATCTACATCAATTGTATCTTCCGGTCTCATTATATAAGTTAAAACATTCTTTGCTAATGTGGCCTCATAACAGAAATAGCCAAAAATAGAAATATAGACAGCTCCATTAAAAAAATATACTTTAGGTATATTTGTCTCTCTTTCTTCTCTTCTGCCATATAATCTATATTCAGCAATATTTTGTGATAATCCATTTCTATCAATAAACTTATAGTGGCTAATATCGTGAGGCATTTTTGCATAGGAGACTATTAGGGGTTCATTTTTACAGATTAGTAATTCAAAGGCTTCGTCTATATGTTCTGAAGTCCGTAATGGAGAAGTAGTATGCAAAAAAACTAAATATTCAGGCCAATAATCAAGCTCTGTCCATAAGGTTTCTCTGAAATGCTGGATTACTCCTCCAAATTCAAATCCAGAATCAGAAGAATATTTCAGAGGTCTGTCTACCACTTCCGCCCCATATTTTAAAGCTACTTCTTTAATCTCCTTATCCTCTGTAGAAACGAAAGTCCTATCAATATATTTAGACTTTAGGCTTGCCTCAATAGTCCAAACCATCATCGGTTTACCTGCCATTATTTTAATATTCTTTTTAGGTATTCGTTCAGAGTGTCCCCTTGCAGGTATCAAGCTCACTACTTTATACTTTTCCATATTATCCCCTATTTTCTAACACAACTTTTTTTTATTGATTTAAAATTGGTTAAAACTTTTTTATATTCTTCCGACCTTAATACATATTTTTCCAGTTCAGGACAATTCTCATAAGTGTTTATTACCCCTTTAATCCATCCCTCAAATTCTTCACATATTTTCTTATAGTTAAGACCCATTTTCTATTTCCTTGCTTTCGATTTGTTATATTCGTAATCCAGTATACCAGATGCCTAACAGAAGGAGAATTTCTCCAGTCACAAAATTTTGGTAAATCCATTTCTTCTATTTGTGTCAGTTTTATTAATTTACCTTTTAACATTTATTTCTCTCTTTTAATAATTCTTACTACTTTAAAGGCTTCTGCATAATCTAATCCAACCTTTATCCCCCAGCTCTGGGCAATCAGTTTAACAGCCTTAATTGACCTTGGATGCGGATATTCTCTTAATTCACCTTTGTATTCCAATAATGCTTGCAATTTAGTATTAATAGTATCTCTAATATCGTAAAATATATCAGGTCCAAAGCTGTTAGGATAATTCCATTCTGTTGATGAAAGTACTTCAAAAGAATAGATTTCTTTTACAGTTTCTCCTCTTAGCGGTCTTGTTGCTGTTATAACTGCTTTATAGGTTAGCTGATGGTCAATATTCAAGTCCTTTTCGTAATGGGTAAATATTATATCTGGCTTTATCTTGCTTTTTGCCTTCTCAATCGCTTTTACTATATCTAAAAGCGAGACTGTATCAAACCTGTTGTCAGGGAAATCTTTGAAAAATACTTCTTTTACTCCTAATATCTTATTAGCTTTTATGGCAGATTTTCTTAAATCCAATATTTCATTCAGTCTTTTATTTGTATTTCTTGAAGCATCTCTCGAAGTAACTCCTTCGCCTAAAATTAAAGTATAAATTATATAATCTTCTTTGGCCAGCTTTGTAATGGCACCACCACAACCCAAGACCTCATCATCTGGATGGGCTATAATAATTAATATTTTTTTCACTTTAAGAATCTCCTTTTAAGCTCTTGCTTTGTAATGTTCCCTTTCATAATTATATCTAGTGCTCTTTTTGCCCCAACATTGAAAAGTAAATCTATTATTGATAAATGACTAATAAAATTTTCGTGAAGCTGAGAATAGATGGGATGATTGTAATTCTGAAAGTATATTTTTATACCTTTTTCAGTGAAATCTTCTTCATTTACATAGTCCTTGCCGAGTGTTCCAAAAATATATAAATCTGCGGATAATTTTTTACACATATCCAACACCAAATCGCTCTTTTTGCCTTCAAATCCTATTTCGGACATTTTATAGTACTTAACTTTTATATTTAAAATATCCAAGAACCACTTCAACAAATATTCATTTAATTCTGACAGATAAGCCCACTTACGTTCATAACAATCTCGAAAAAAATTAATGTACTGATTAAAATAAGATGCTGATTTGTAATTTAACTCAATCGATTTTATGTGTTTTCTTCGCCAGATTGGTGAATTGATAATTTCAATTTCGTTAACTTTTTTATTGAAATGGTCTTTGGAGTGAACAGGAACGGTTATCCAGAATTCCCCATTAGGACCTTTTAATTTATTGCGATTGTTCCAATCTTTTGTTTGATATTGAACATTATCAAAATAACAAAAGGAATCAGCAATGGCAATTTTATGAAATAGTCCGAGCCATGGCAGATATACAGGCTGATGTGCAGTAAGAATCATTTAATGTCCTTTCTATGATAATTATAAAATAATATAAGATATATTCGGGTCATAATAAAATTGTTTTAATTTATATTTATTTAATTCTAATCCCTCTATTAAGGCAGTTGTCTCTCCGGGCCAATCGGGATTATTAACTTCATCAAAGGCTATAATAGCTCCAGATGACATTCTGGGTAAAAATATTTTTAGAGCTTCTTTGGTGGGTTTGTAAATGTCAAAATCCATATACAATAATGATATTAAGAGATGCTTATTTTTCTCAAGAAACTCTGGCCCAGTTTTTAAAAAATCTCCTTTGATTAATTTGACTTTTTTCATATGTGAAAGAAATCTATTGGAATCATACAGTTTTATTACTTCTTTTAAATTGTTGTATGAATCTGCAGCTATGCCACCTTTCCTTGCATTAATATTTTCTTCATAAGCCCTATCTTTATTGTCGATGTCGGGAAAACCAGAGAAAGTATCAAATCCAATAATCTCACGGTGATAGTTTACTGGTTCATATATCGATGATAATTGAGCCCAAGTCATCAATCCTCCCCCTCTAAAAATTCCACATTCTATAATAGAACCTTTTATATCTAAAACCATTTTGAATAACTCATTGTGCACCAAAAAACGAGTAAGAGTTTGTCTAGGCACATATTTGGCAAAATTTTCAACAATCTCTATCCCTGACCTCTTTTTCTGGGCAATTATTTCAATTAAATATTGATTTAGTCTATCGAGATAATCTTTTTCTTCCTTTTTCTTCATTTTATTATATTCCCTTTTTTGTTATTATAAACCTATCCGATTTAATAAATCTGCTAAAACAAATTTTATCTTTGCCATATTCGAATTATTTAAAGAAGGGTAAATTGGCAATGATAAAGTTGTTTTTGAAATATTTTCACTCACTGGAAAATAGATTAAATTTTCATTTAAGTAACGATGTAAAAGCTCATGAGTTTCTATTGGAATGATTGTTTTAATTCCTTCTTTTTCCAAGAAGTCTTTTATAATTCTGGGCTTATTGCTTCGAATTAAAAAACGGTAGAAATTTGGCTCTTTGTTTTCAATTTCATGAGGAGGCCATACTTTATTTTTGGGGAGAATTTTATAATATCCATTAGCTATTTTTCTTCTTTTTTCTAAAAAAAGAGGTAATTTCTTCAACTGAACCTCCCCTATTGCTGCCTGAAGATTAGACATTTGAAAATTGAATCGCGCTTTATATTTTTTTCGACAATCAAACTCTCTATAATCCCTTGCTTTTTCGACAAACTCTAAATTCTTTGAAACCAACATTCCACCATAACCTGTTGTAATAACTTTCGAAGCATAAAAAGAGAAAATTGCTATATTCCCAAAAACACCTACATGCTGATTTCCTATTTTAGAACCCAAGGCCACTGCACAATCCTCAATTATAGGAACACCAAACTTTTGAATAAGAGCTATGTCAGCAGGCACTCCAAAAGTATGAGGGACAATTATAGATTTTGTTTTATTACTTATTTTTCCGACTATGTTTTGATAAGAAATATTGAAATCCCTTTTTTTAACATCTGTAAGAACGGGTTTCGCCCTTATCATATAAATTGCATTTAGCACTGCAGAGCAAACATAAGTTGGAACAATAATTTCGTCACCATCTCTTATATCCAATACTTTTAAAGCTAAATACAAAGCGGATGTCCCATTAGATAAGGCAACTGCGTGAAAAGATGGTAACCCAATATATTTACAAAATTCCTCCTCAAATTCTGCTACCCTTTTTCCTTCGGCAATCCAACCGTTTTTCATTACTTCTTCTATCGCATTTATTTCTTCTTTTCCGAGCATAGGTTTATTATGTGGTATTATTTTTTCCATCGACTTTCTTACAGCACCTCTTTTCTATTCTTGCAGGATTGCCGTATGCTACACTATTATCCGGAATATCTTTCGTTACAACAGAACCTGCACCGATAATTACATCTTTACCGATTGTTATTTCAGGCAATATTACTGTACCAATTCCAATAAATGAAAAATCATCTACCCTAATTAATCCAGCTAAATTAGCGCCTGGGGCAATATGACATCCTTTACCAATAACACATTCATGGTCAATACTCGCGGAAGTGTTAATGATAGTTGCTCTGCCCAAGTTAACTCTAGCACAAATAGAGGAATTTGCTAATACCTGGCATCCTTCGCCTATATTTGCACTATTGGCAACGAAAGCAGTATCGTGAATTATTGTTACTGGTATTATTGAATATTTTTTTAAATAATTTTGAATTTCGTATCTATTTTTACCCTTCTCGCCACCAATTGCGACTGCACAATATAAATTCTTAAAATTATTTTCCTTTATCCAATTAGAAAATCCTTGTTTTCTATAAAAAATGGGAATATTCGTGAATGGTGAAGAAATTTCTCTATCATCGAATAATGCAATAATATTAAATCCAATTCTAGATAATATTTCTTCTAAAACTATTGCTTGCCCAGTACCTCCCCACAAAATAATTTTTTTTAAATTAGATTTATTCAATAACTTTGCCTCCCTCTATAACTTAGACTTTCTCTTATAGTATCCCTTTTTTATTTTTGCAGGATTCCCAATTATCAATGAGTAGGGTGGTATATATCCCACATTTATTAAGATAGTCCCAGCTCCAATCACTGAATGATGTCCTACATGAGTATCACCATTTATAAATGAATGAGAACCTATAAATACATTATGTTCTATAATAATAGGCTCTCTTTTTATTTCTACATCTAGGCCAATACATAATCCGTGGGAGTCGGCAATATTTATAGAAACAAAAGATGCAATATCACAATCATCTCCTATAATAATTTCACCCTTTTTTGCATTGATCTCTGAAAAAAGTCCTATATAAACATTTTTCCCAATTTTAGGTTTACCATTTACAAAGACCAAAGGGTGAAAAGGATTTTTATGTAAATCAAAAATTTCAACCAACAAAGAAAGAAGTTCTTTTTTTAGCCCTGGTTCTTTTTTAATATTTTTGATTATCTGTAAAATCTGCTCTCTTTTCATTTTCTCCTTATCAAGAAATTTTATTTTTTGATTTTCATCAGAAAATCTCCTGAAATGTTATTAATTGATTTTTTTTTATTTTTTTGCATACTTTCTTATTTAAAATATATTTTAAAAATTTTGGAGGCAATCCTGTTCCAGGCCTTTTGAATTCTATCATATTCCTAGCAATTTTTTCGCCTGCGATTATATCCCTCGTCGCTACAATGCTTCGCCTTGCAATTTTTCTCATCTCCATTTCTTTTGGGGTTGGTTTGACGATACAACTGCCTAAAGATTTTTCAGCATATCTTACAGCTTGTATTAATTGAGATAATTCTTTTGGGTCGGAAGAAAACCAATGGTCAGGCCCTGGTAGGTTTTTATCTAATGTAAAATGTTTTTCTATCACTTTTGCTCCCAATGCCACAGCAGCTATGGCAGCCATATTTCCAATTGTGTGATCTGAGAAACCCACTATAACATCAAAAGCCTGTCTTATGGTAAGCATTTTTTTCAGATTAACTTCTTTTGGTTCAGAAGGATAGGAAGAAACACAATGGAGCACAATCAAATCATTATTACCTTCTCTTCTAATCACATTAACTGCATCCTCAATCTCGGATATAAACGCCATCCCTGTAGATATAATCATTGGTTTATTTTTAGAAGCATAGTATTTTAATAACTCCAAATTAATTAAATCAGCTGAGCCCACTTTAATAATTGGCAAATCGGTTACTCTAAGTAAAAAATCAAGGTCTGAGGGATTCTCGGGTGAAGAAAAACAAATTATATTATTTTTTTTGCAATAATTGAAAATATCCTTCCACCCCTTTTCCGAAAACTCGCATCTTCTAAACATTTCTAACATGGATTCTGTAACTAGTTTTCCTTGTGATTTATATGTATATGTTTCATTCGGATTTGAAATAAATTCTTCCGCTTTAAAAGTTTGAAATTTTATAGCATCTATGCCACAGTCTTTTGCCATATCTATCATTTTTTTTGCTAAATTTATATTTCCATTATGATTTATTCCCATTTCAGCAACGATAAAACACGATTGTCCGTAACCAATTATATGTTTATTTATTTTTATTTTTTTCATTTAATTCTAATACCTCATTAACTATTTTTTTCGCTCCTTGCCCATCAATCATATTCCTGCCTATTGCTGACATCTCTTTTCTTATAATCTGGCCTTTTAACCGTTCAATTACATCATCCTTAAACTCTTCTACAAATCCCACTTTTTTCCACATCTCGATATTTTGTAACTGATTTTTAGTTATATACATCACAATAGTCGGCACCCCCACTCTCGCCAGTTCGTTTAAAGTCTGACCACCCCCCGATATCGCAATATCTGACTTAAGCATAACAGATTTCATTTCTTCATCCGTGATGGATTTTCCTGTAATTGCAATGATTTTTAAAATGGGATAATTAATTTTTAAAAAATCTGTTATTTCACTTGTCATTCCTTTCGAATCACTGCCCCCAAAAGTAACTAGCACATTTTTAATAGTTTTATTGATTTCTTTTTTTGGCATTTCCCAAAATACTTTTCGCAATGGCGTATATTTTGTCCCAAGTAAATAAGTAATCTGAATGTTTTCAGGATAATCAATATTTTTGGCATAGATATTGCCATTGATAACAATGCCTTTTGGGTATCTCAACCTATTATTATCATCTAAGTAAACAATTAACTTTACAAGGCCTGCAAGTGTCCTATAAAATGATAAATTCTTTAAGTAAGAATCGATAATGGCGATATCATGTCTGATGTATTTGACCAACGTAAAAATTTTTTTATCGTCTATATTTGTAATAAAATCTGGTGTAATTCCTTTTCCATTAAACGCCTGTGCAATGGCATAGCAACGGTTGACATGACCATAGCCTATATTTTTTCCTGATTCAGTAATAATGATTACTTTCATTTTCTGTAATAGCCAATCACTTTTTTAATTGCCCTAATTATGTCTTCTATATCTTTATCTGTCATTTTGGGGAATATTGGCAAAGTAATTGCCTTTTCGTAATAATTCTCTGCTACTGGAAAATCCCCCTTACGATAATCAAACCTCTTTTGATAATAAGGTTGCAAGTGAATCGGTATATAATGCACATTAACGCCAATACCTTCTGTCCTCAATGCCTCAAATATTTTCCTCCTGCCTACTTTTAATTTTTCCAAATTAAGCTGAATAACATATAAATGCCAAGAGGATTCTGATTGCTTTACAAATCCTTCCATGACATCTAAATACATTTGGTCAGTTTCAGGAATTATTATTTCGGAAATATTTTTAAATTCTAAATCATATTTATAGGCAATTTCTCTTCTACGTTTAACAAATTTATCTATCTTTTTTAACTGGCTCAAACCTAATGCACATTGGAAATCTGTTAATCTATAATTGTATCCCAGTTCCCTCATCTCATAATACCAGGGTTCAAAATGGTTTGCTATGGAATTTAATATAATAGTAACAGTATCCACATCTTTATTTACTTCTTTGGTAATCCCATGGGTCCTGAATAGCTTTAATCTTTTATAATATTCCCTGTTGTTAGTAGTAACCATCCCGCCTTCGCCAGTGGTGATGTGTTTTACAGGATGGAAACTGAAGACTGTCATATCACTAATACTACCAATTTTCATACCCTTATAAGTCGCTCCTAAAGCGTGGCAGGCATCCTCGATTACTATTAAATTATTTTCTTCAGCAATCTTCTGTATTGCTTCTAAATCTGCTGGTCGTCCTGTAAAATCTACGGGAATTATTGCATAAGTTTTTGGAGTTATTTTCTTTTTTATTTCCTTGGGGTCAATATTTAAGGTGTCTTTATCAATGTCAGCAAATACTGGGATCCCCTCCTGATAGATTATACAATTTGCTGAAGCTACAAAGGTTATCGGGGTGGTTATAACCTCGTCGCCTTTATTAATCCCAACAGCAAAACAAGCAGAATGAAGTGCCGCAGTCCCTGAATTAACTGCTACTGCATATTTGGCGCCGACATATTTGGCAAATTCATATTCAAATTCATTTACCTTTCGCCCTTGAGTTATCCAGTCAGATTTCAAGACATCGGTTACAGCTTTGATATCTTCTTTATCAATCCATTGATGACCATAGGGTATCATAATTTATCTCCTTTTTCTACGTTCACTTTCTCTCCACAAAAAGGACAATATTCCATTATTTTCCTCCTATCATCCCATTTAATTCATCCTTATTAATCCACCATCCATTATCATCGCTCGTATATTTAAAATCAGTAGGCAAAGTCTTTCCTTCTTTAAAATTGTCTTTATCCCAGAAATGAAATTCAGGCTCTATCGTAAAATGATTATCGAATTCTTTTGAGTGTCTTGCTTCTTCTGCAGTCAATAATATCTCGTGAATTTTTTCGCCAGGTCTTATTCCAGTAATTTTTATTTTAGTTTTAGGTGCGATTACTTCAGCTAAATTAATTATTTTCATACTGGGGATTTTTGGTATGAATATTTCCCCGCCCTGCATACTGTCAATACAATCCAAAACAAAACGAGAGGCTTGCTCCAATGTAATCCAAAAACGGGTCATACCAATATCGGTTATAGTAATAATGCCTTCCTTTTTTTGCTTTTGAAATATTGGTATTACACTCCCTCTGCTCCCCATTACATTTCCATAGCGGACACAGCTGAATTTAGTCCCTTCTTCTCCCTTATATACGTTGCCTTGCGTAAATAGCTTTTCTGCTACCAATTTAGTCGCCCCATATAAATTTACTGGATAAACTGCTTTGTCTGTGCTGATAGTTATTGCTTTTTCTACATTGTTATCAATTGTGGCATCTATTATGTTTATCGCCCCGTCTACATTGGTTTTTATCGCCTCGATTGGATTATATTCGCAAGTAGGCACTTGTTTTAGGGCCGCGGTGTGAATAACTATATTAACGCCATTCATTGCCCGATATAACCTGTTTTTATCTCGCACATCTCCTATAAAGAAACGTAACTTATCACTATTCTTATATCCCTTAAATTGCTCTCGCATCTTTTGTTGCTCTAATTCGCCACGGGAAAATATGCGGATTGCTTTTGGCTCATATTCCTTTAAAATAATCTCTGTTATTTTATTACCAAAAGAACCGGTTCCTCCAGTTATTAGGATTATTTTACTATCCAACATATCTTATCCTTCCTCATCCCTTAATTGACAAAGCAGCCGCAATCCCCGCAGCCCCCACACCAACTATTAATATGTCGGTTTTGATGTTATTCATTGTTCCTCCTTTATTTCTTGTTTGGTTTTTCTTTATGTTCCTTTAATTTCTTCTTGAGATTAATATTCTCCATATATACCTCAGCATACTTCTTTAAACAATAATCGGCTACCTCTTTATCACTACGCTTTCTTATATCTATGTAATTGTGGGTGTGCTTTTGCTCAAAATTATCCATCATATCTATTAATGATGTAGTAAAAATTGCATCACGAATAATTGTGGATGATATATTTAATTCTTTTTTTAGTTCCTTCCACGCCCCTTCATAATCTACCTTTATCACTTATTGCCTCCTTATGCCTGCCCTGGCAGGATTTAAACCTGCTTTGTTACTTTTTTCCGCCAACGCATTAGGGTCGCTACGCAAAGGCAATATCCAGCTACTAACCTTTGCAAGACGGTCGGGACTTAGCCTCTGGCCGACTTTTAGTAACTTATCCCAGACTAAGACGATGCCCTTTCACCGGTTAACCTCAGTTCCACGTTCAGTATTATTGCCGTAATACACGCAGGGTAGGCAATTTTTTAAAACAAAAAAGACAAAGAACAAACCAAACGCTAGTTTAGTCTCCTTTGCCTGTATATATTTTTATTTAATTCGACTGCTAACATTGCAGTTCTCCTCCCTCTTTTGACTGACGGTCTTAGTTGCTTAGGAAAGTCCTTTACCCTTCTAAAAATAAAATAACCAAACTAAAAAGCAAGGATTGCTTTTCTAATCTGGCTATCTGGTAGCTCTCGGTTGTTTGTTTATATGTTAATATTATATGGTAAATGAAGGATTTTTTCAAATGGAGTACATCGTTAACTCTCTGTAACCCTTTAAAATTCCCGATTACAGAATCACAACGTCCTATAATATATATTATGTAAAGTTATTGATAAAATACCCCCTAAAGCCCTTTGTTTATAAGGGTTTCAGGACGTCTTTTTCATCGCTTTTCGCCCTAAACCTACGCTGTATATAGCGTAGTATTTTAGCTAAAAGCCTTTAGAAATAGGGATAATCAGCTAAAGGAAGATAATCTCTTTTAGACCATTCTGCCAACTTATGTAAAGTAATTGAAGGACCGCTTCCCCAGATAAAAAAAGAGGGTATTCCTACCCCCTGGATTATATCATAAATATTCTGGAGTTATCTTTATTAATATTGAAGAAAAATTTAAACTGGAGAGAAAATATGTTATAATTAACATACAAGAAGAATTATCCCTTTTAGTTTGTTTTCAGTAGTTCTTCTTTTTACCCTAAAAAAAGACCTTCTGTTATTCGTTTTCCAGGAGGTCTTTTTATTTTTAATCCTCTACTTTTTCTTGTATATGTACCCCAGACCGTTTTAACAGAGTTTGCCTTAACTCCAATTCTACTACTGCAATATCTAAATCCTCAATATCTTGTTTTAATTGCCTTATCTTCGAATTTAATATTTTTTTCTTTGAAGTAGAGACCAAACCCAAATAAATATCTCCAAATACCTTTTTCCTTTCCTCTTGCAACCTATTAAGTTCGTCATTTTTTGAAGCCCGTTCATTCCAACACCTATGTAATCCCTCTTGAATTTTCTTGTATTCTGCAGTAAATTCTTGCATAATTAACACCCCCATATTTTTATAATAAATCCTAATATAATTTTTCTTTCTGCCGGGATAGCTAAGTTAAACATCTTTTAATTCATTAACCATAGCTATAAATTTATCTATCCACTCACTACTAAAATTTATACCCTTACGAGTGGCAATATATTCATCTTTTACTTTTACATATTGCCTTAAATCGACTCGCTCATCATTTCTAAATTCTCCGATAGAGAGGATCAATCTTTTGTTATCAGTAACATCTAAAACAGCGAGTTCCTTCAATTTGTTTCACCTTCTTTTTCTAATTCTTTCCTTTGATTATCCTGACTAATTGATTAAAACTAAATCTATTTTTTTGACCTTATTATCTTTTTATATCTTCATAAATCCTTCCGGAACTGATCCACTCTTTTATTATCTCTCTCCTCTTTTCTTTTAAGACAATCCCTAGTAACATTGAAATTTCTCCTTTACCTCTTACCTTATTAAGCTTTTCTTTCCAAAACTCTGGTAGCCTTTTTTCTGTTTCTATTCTTATCTCTTCTTGTTGTGGAGAATCAAGCGAATTATAAATTTGTTCTATCTTTTTAATCTCTCCCCGCCTCTTTTTATTTTCCTCTTCTTTTGTCTTTATTTTAATATATTCTATTTTTTCCTCTTCTTCTTTCCGCCCTTCCTCTCTTTTCTTTTCTAAATATTCCTCCGGGAATTGCCAATTCTCTCTTATGGCCTTTACTAAATAGGCTGCTTTATCATCAGCATTAGTATAATTAATTGCCTCAATCCATTTTTTTATTATTTCCTGATCATTATTTTTTACTAGGTTATCAGCGGTTACTTTAGAAACATTTAACTCTAATAACTTATTAACTAAATCAATCTGCTCTTTAGTAAATATTTTTGTTTCCCTTTTTGGTTCCGGTAGATATTCTCCTGTCCGATTATTAATGCTCTTTGTCTCCGCCCTTTTTATCTCTTCTTTGGCTCTTTCTCCTGGCCAGTAACGTATAATCCAACCTTCTCTTCCGTTTTCGCTCCATTCATAATTTGATATAAACCCGGTGTCTTTGAGTTCGTTATTGCCCGAGTTTAATTGCCGTTTAGCTTGCGAAATATATCTATAAGGAGTTACTGGAAGGAGTTGGCACAAGGTAGAATATTTAAAACATAAAGGGCATCCCTCTTTATCCCTGACCCCATAAAATTTTACTCCTAAAAGCTCATAGAGCCTAGAGGCTATTTTACTTTCAAAGCTTCGCCAATAAGTATAATCAATCGGTTTTGTATGGTGAGAGTTTAAGCTCTCGAGATAGATATCACTTAAATATAATAAATTTGTTTCTGCAATGGAACCGTCTTCTAATTGCTCACCTCTAAAAATGATACCATCGTATAAACCAAAAACACTCGATATCCATTCCTTTTTACCTTTATGATAAAAAGCCCCTTCTGATTTTATAGTAGTTGCTCTTATTTTTTCAAAAGAACTTCTCATTCTTTTAAAATTTCCTCCGCCTTTAAAACTAACCCCCATCCTATTACATAAATTATAAATAGAAAAAGGTATTGGGTTTTTTATCTCTTTTTTTTCTCTTAAAATTTCACTTATAATTTGTTCTACAACTTTATGAACTTCTCTATCAAAAGGACCAGGATATCCGTATTCAGGATTTGCCGAAACATTCCAAATAGCCTCTTTTATTTGATCCTTTCCTTTAACTATCTCTCTATATTCAGTTTTTAGTCTTTTGTCTTTTCTCTCTAAGGTAAAAAAAGGGAATAATAATAAATTTACTTCAGATTTTATTATCTTTGGCAAAATAATTTTATTATTGTTTTTTATAAAAATTTCTTGGAATTTTTTCATTTATTCTCCCTTTAATTATTTTAAATAACAACAACACCTTTTCTTGTTATTATTATATCTATATTATAAAGATAGTCTATGTTGTTGTTATTGTATATGTTGTAAATAGTTGTCTTTTTGGCAAACCCTTATAAAATAAAGGATAATAAGCGATTTTCTTGTTTCAAACTTAAGTATTTCTTGTTTCAAACTTAAGTATTTCTTGTTTCAAACTTAAGTATTTCTTGTTTCAAACTTAAGTATTTCTTGTTTCAAACTACGGTAATAATCTAATAAATATTTACTTAACTTTAATTATCCAACCTTCTTCTTTCCACTTATCCCACTTTTTATTACCACTAAAGAAAATTTTTAAGATTATCTTTTTATCTAAAAGTGATTTTTTTATATCTTTGCTAAATAACTATGAATAACATTTTTAAAAAATAACCATAAATATAATGTGTATTTGATAAATACTTAGTATGAATTAAATATTTATTGATTATGTTATTTTCTTTAAAATATTTTGTAAGTCCTGAGTTTTTAAAAGGTGTAAACCAATTCTAACAAGCTCACTTTTATTTATTTGTCGAACACTGGTTTGATTAAGTTCTTTAACTATTTGATCGAGCCAATCAATATCTGAAATAGTCAAGGTAAAGGTTGATCTTTTAAATTCCTTATCTTTGGTAGTAAAAGAATCTTTTATAAGATTTATTTTATTTTGATCGACTTCCTTAATTTGGTTTGATAGCTTTGTGGTTTTACCTTCAAAATTTTTTCTTTTACTCATAGTTTAATATCTCCTTTGTTAGTTCTCTATAATTTTCTGTTCCTCTTGATTTGGGGTCAAAGTCAAAAATGGATTTTTGAGCAATTTGTGCTTGATTTAAAGCCTCGTTTTTCATTATTTTTGTCTTAAAAATTCTATTTTTAAATGGTTCAAGCTCTTTTAAAATAAACTCATTAGTAATCTTATTTCTTACATCAAACATAGTTAAGAGGATTCGAAGATAGGATATACTTTCATCTTTTTTATCCCATGCATACTTTACCGCTCTCACTACATCCATTAGATCACTTAGGCCATCTAAAGAATATCTGGACATCTGACAAGGAACTATTAATAAATCTGAGGCAAATAAGGCATTGATAGTTAATACTCCTAAGCTTGGTGGACAATCGATTATGATATAATCATAATCCTTTTTAATAGGTTGGATTGCTTTGTTTAGTGTAGCTTCTTTATATAATTTCGTATACATCTGCTCTGCTATCCTAGCTAAAGAGATATGAGAGGGAACTATATTAAGATTTTTAATATATGTTTTAGCGATAATTTTTTTTAATGGTGATCCAGGATTAGATAAGATCTTGCTAATGGATGAATTTTGATTTTTAATCTCTATTCCGAGACCTATAGTTGAATGATTTTGGGGATCTATATCAATTAATAAAGTTTTCTTTCCTTTATAAGCTAAGCCACTAGATAGATTGATAGCAGTAGTAGTTTTCCCGGTTCCGCCTTTTTGATTTAAAATAGCAATTGTATTCATATCATATTCACTCTATATTAATTACATACTGAATACATACTAATTATTTATTATATCAATACTAAATATATTTGTCAATATTATTTTTTATTTTGTCGTTTAAAAGATAAAACCGGACTGTTTTTTAATGATTTAAAGTTTAAAAGTGGACTAACCTAACATCCGGCCATTGTTCAGCCCATAAAGGCTGAGGTTGAATTATATCATAACCCTTATAGCTGGTGGCAATAATCTTACCTTGGGCGTTAATCATGACAGCCTTAGTACCCTGAGTTCCTATATCTACTCCTATTAAATAATTCAATTTTCCCCCTCCTCTTATCCTACTTAATCCGCTCCCAGATAGGGTCTTTGTCTTTATATTCTTTTTCCTTGGAACTTGGAATAATAGGTTTTATTCCTGCTATTTCACACATATATTTTAGGACCCTTGTTCTATCACCTACTACTGCTTGAATATGATTTGCCGGGAATATATCAACAAATTCTTCAAATGAACAATCCAATTTCGCATGCACATGAGGCCAGGTTGGATCTGTTTGCTGGTTTAATTCCTTTCTCTCCTTGGAAGGTAGTTCTACACTTTTACCCAGAATTATTACCATATATGGTTTGTCATTCCAGAAACCTAATCTTGCAAAGGTCAAAGGTGTAGCTGCTGCATCAAATTCAACTGAAGCTCCACCAGCTTTAAAGTAATATTCTAAAGCTGGATGGAAGGTAATTCTTTTAAAGTTTTCTTCAGGTTTCATACTTAAATTCGCATAATAACTGGAATGGTTCCCTGAATTACACATATCCCAAATATCTTTATCTGGATGATAGAGCCTTACATCCATAAATAATGTGGGTAAACCCCCACTGATATATTTAAGTAATTGCATAGTTAAAGCTGCATTAGCATCGGCTTCGGTTGCACATACAACTGGTTCCTTGCTTCCACGCCAGTCATAAAGATCATTCATCAGCATTTCAGGTACATCGCCTAAGGTATAATGTTCTGTCAATTCCCTCTGACCCTTTAAACCACAATAGTCAAATCCTTTTTCTCTATTCAATAATTCCATCGCTAAATAAATTCGAATTTGATTTTTCAAGGTGTCAGGGGTAAGCATGTTTCCATCATATAATAAACGATCTCCTAATAGATATTCAAACCACTTAAGTCCTTTTTCTACTTCCTGATCATTTACTTTATTTTCTATTGTTTTTATTAACAAATATTGGTCGATCTGCCTGACAGTAGTCCCCAGGGTTTTAATAGTTGGGATCAACTGAAAATATCCTGTTTCCATTCCCATAGATGGACCACCATATAAACCATATACTTCGTTTTGAATCGTTGTTATGGCTAAACTCCCTCTTATCCAGTCTATTACTTTATTTTGTGTTTCTTCACCATCTATTTCTCCTATTATCCTATGAGTTTTAATCCCTGCCTGCCGCAAACTGCCATCTGTAGCTAACAAACCTACATTACCGGGAAATTTACCATTGTTATTAGAAAGACTTAAGACCGGTATATCACGACCTAATGTGTTCAAAAAAGGCCAGACCAAAAAGGGGAAATTCCAGACATTATAACACATAATTATCTGTTTTACATTTGCTTTTGATAATTCTTCTCCTACCTTCTGAGCTACTCTTACATTGGTAATAATTTCTGATCCTATTACTACTTCAGGAGTAGATCCATCTATATTTTTTAATTTTTTACGAATAATTTCAGCCCATTTATTCAATACCACCATATTTTCTGCATTATTCTGGGTGTAAACATGTTCTCTCTCATCATTAATCATCACCAAACCTACAGTTGTTGATTTCATAAGCTTATTCCTCCTCATTAAAAAGTTTTATTAAATTATAATAAACCTGCTTTAATTAACTTTTTTCTAATAAATTCTTTCTCTTTTTTATTTGGTTCCAATATAGGACTCCTTGACTTTCCTGCCGGCCGACCAAGCTGATTTATTATTTCTTTGAGCATACCAGGAAAAGGTGTAAAATTATATGCTTCTCGGACAAAATATAACTTTCGTTGTATCTCCATTGCTGTTTTCTGATCTCCCTTTTTAAAGGCTTGCCATTGTTGAACGCATAAATCGGGAACCGCAGCTATCATAGCCGATATTGCTCCACAAGCTCCCGAAACATAAGTACCATATAACATATCATCGCAGGCACTAAATACTTTTATTTTATCTCCGCAATTAGCTACCATAGTAACTAAGGCTTCTATTCCTACTTGTTTTATCCCAATTACTTCTTCTATTTCACTTATTTTTAACATTACCTTCGGGGTTATCTGATTGGTAGGAACCACATTATAAATAATAATTGGCAAACCAACTTCTTCTGCTATTAATTTATAATATTCATAATTGCCCTCTGGAGTTGCACCAAAATAAAATACGGGTGTTATAAGTAGTGCATCTGCTCCTGCCTCTTTGGCTATTAAAGCAGTTTTTATTGCTTCACGAGTTGAGTTTTTAATAATTCCAGCTACTATAGGTATTTTACTCTTATTTTCTTCTATTATTATTTCGATTATTTTCCTAATTTCTTCGTTAGATAACAATGCACCTTCTCCGGTACTGCCACCCGTACTAATTCCATCTATACCTGCATTAAGTAAGTACTTAATTTCTTTTCTTATAGTATCTAAATCTAATTCCTCATTTTCATCAAAAGGAGTCATCATCGGGGCAATCATGCCGGTTAATTTATCCAAATCCATATCAATCATTCCTCCATTTTATTTATATTTTTCTCTTTTTAAACTAATTAGAACTATAATATATCCAATAAGATAATTTTAATTTCTCTATCAAATTATCCCCAATTTTTCCATAACCTTCCTGACCTCTGTTATTTCTTCCTCGGTACCAGGAGTTAAAGGTAGACGAGGGATTCCTGCTTTATAACCCATCATCTTCATAGCTTCTTTTAAAAGAGAACAGGGGTTAGTACGACCATTTTGCCCCATTATTCTAAATAGTGGTAAGAATTTTTGCTGCATTTTAGCTGCTTCTTCCACCTTTCCATTAAGGAACATATTAATCATGTTCCTTAATTGCACTCCTATTATATGAGAGGCACCGCTGATAATTCCTCCGATCCTTTTTGCTCCTCCTTGGGCAAAAGCTTCCAGGACCATAGTATCATCTCCACAGTAAATTATAAATTCATCTGGAGTAACATTGATAAACTCAGTCATCTGTTTGGGGTTAAGTTCTGCTTCTTCTTTTATGGCTACAATATTTTCTATTTCTGAAAGTTTAGCTACAGTTTCAGGATCAATATTAACTCCTGTGAATATAGGAATATTATAAAGCATTAATTGAATATGAACTGATTCTGCAAGTTTCTTAAAGTGATTGTAAAGTTCATTCTGAGTTGGTTTAGTGTAATAGGGAGAGACGACCATGGCAGTTACATAACCTAACTCCTCCGCACTCTTGGCTAAGGCAATGGTTTCAATAGTGGAAGATGAGCCAACACCGACAATCATGGGTATTCTATCACCTATAGCCTCCTTGATAATTTTAAAAAGTTTTACTCTTTCTTCGGAGTTCATAGTAAAAAATTCACCAGTAGTCCCGGAGAGTATGATGGAATCAGCTTTATTATCACTAATAAGTTTCTCGGCAATATTCACTGCAGCACCATAGTCTACACTCTGATCCTCTTTAAAAGGGGTGACTAATGGAGTTAATACCTTCCCATATTTTTCTTTATTAAACATTAAAAAATCCTCCTTAGTTTATTTATATTAAAATTAGATTTATTATTTTATTTCCTTTTCTCTCCAAAATCCGTTTGTTTATAGTTAAAAAAATTTAATGAGATGACTACTTAAATCACTATAACTTATAATTTCTCACTACTTCT
>JABUBN010000124.1_pt1 | contig 19767 bp, 19 predicted proteins | sample 7240341 | NCBI WGS metagenome assembly JABUBN01 (sample SAMN07256345, study PRJNA390944) | subsurface metagenome | isolation source: Methane hydrate marine sediment | place: Pacific Ocean: Eastern North Pacific, ODP site | reverse complement strand
ATGAAGCGATGCTGCCATGATGTAAACGGGGTTTCAGTATTGGCGTGGTAATTGGTGTACCTACTGAAGACGGCGGCACTGCTTATTGTCCATATCTCGTTTAGCTTACGGTCGTATGACAGTGAGGAGCCTGCGTTTTCATACATATACCTGTCAGTGCCGGCGAGCCTGAACTTGTCATTGCTGTAGTATCCGAAAACCTGGAGCGATGATGATTCAGATGGAATAATATGCAGGGAGGTAATCAGATCGTAGAAGGAGCCGCTGCTGGATCTCAGTTCGGGGGCATGCAGTCTGCCCAGTATCCAGTCTGAATAGGTTGATCGTCCCGCGAAGACAATGGATGAGCGGTCGTTAACAATAGGTGTTTCTGCCAGCAGGGAGGCAGTGACAGGGCTGATCCCCCCTCTTGCTCCAAACCTCTTTTTGTTACCTTTACGGGTTGAAATCTCGAATATGGAAGCCAGCCGGCCGCCATACTCAACCGGGAAATTATTCTTATAGAGATTGAGATCGCTGATCATATCGGGATTAAAAGCAGAAAAGAAACCGAAGAGATGACCCGTATTGAGTACCGGGACCTCATTTATCAGGAAGAGATTCTGATCACTGCCCGATCCCCTTACGTTAAATCCTGATGACCCTTCTCCGACGTTTTGCACACCCGGCATCATCTGTGCTATTTTCAGAATATCGCGCTCACCCATTACAACGGGGATCGTCTTTATATCCTTGATTTCTATCCTCTGGAACCCCATCTGCATGCCCCTGACATTATCATGTCGGCCCGATTTTACCACAATCTCCCGTAGATCAATCAGTTGGTCCTGCATCTCAATATTCAGGGTTCCTGTAGAGTTGAGTTCGAGGATATATGACTCCTTTTCCATTCCCATACAGGATATGGTAAGATTGTATATCTCACCTGCCTGTAGCTGTATGGCGTAAAATCCATCGCCGTCCGAGCTCTCACCTTTGTTGGTTCCTTCTAATATGATTGTAGCGCCCGGAACAGGTTCGCCTGAGCTTGCTGAGGTGATACGTCCGGTAAGGAGGGCTCTTCCTGTTTCAGCATTTTCCGGAGAGCCTACTGTAACGCGTTTTATTTTCTTTTCATAGGAGAACCGGCCAATAATGTCGCCGTAGTCTGTTGTGCCGCCATGCTCCTCACGATCAATAGTTTCAGCCATAAAGTCATCGGTAATCGATATGTTCCCTGTAAGGAAGTATTGACCGCTGCCCCGGTATACAAAATGAAGATTAGCCTGTGAAAGCAGGTCGTTCAGAAGAGAAGTAAGATTTATGGAGTCGCCGGAAGCTGTTACGTATAGTCCGGTAACCCATTCAGGGCGATAGTATATCCTGATTCCGTACCTGCTCTTCAGATCGTCAGCAAAGCTGGTAAAAGGTGTGTTGTTATAATTGCATGAAATTACCGGATCATCATGTTGAGCTGACGGATATGGGAGTGAAAAGGTTGCCTTAGCTGTTTGTAGTGAATGCACCTTGACCATGCCGGTCTGCTGAAACGGGTAACCGATAGCAGAGGAAAGAAACAGCAGGAGCAGTATCATGAGGGTTTTATTCATTATTGCCGGAGAGTAAAGTGTTACAATAATCAATAAGTTTTCCGCGTTCATCAATTCTTCTCCGGATTAAGTAGAGATTGCTTTGCCTGACAAACCTTTTCAGCAAACTTTTTATCTCCGGAAATGTTTTGTAAAGCGTTTCTTTATTTCGGAAAGGTATAAGCATACCATTATGGAACAGGTACTGTTTTACATATTCCTTGTATTCGTAGTCATATAAACCTGATCTGTCTGTAATTTGCAGGGATTTTTCTTTTGTGACAAGGTATTGCACCGGACCGTTGCTGATCACCTCTGCAAAGGGAGCATCTATAGAATCATTAGTGGCGGGTAGCTGGATAAATTCACTGTTAGCAACTTTCATACTGATAATGTTTCCTCGATTCAGGCCAATCTGATAAACAGCATTGTCTGTTGAAGTGTATTTGAGAATCATCCGGTTCAGGCAGATATCATATTTTACCTGAAGACCGTCGAAACTTGCGTTGGCAGTTTCAATAATACCATTCTTCCATGATTCGTCAAAATAGTAGGGATGGCCTTTGATTGAACCCCTGACAGGGCCATAATAGAAGCGCCCGCTTATCAGTCTGTCATCGTTTCCGAAAATATTATCAAAGTAGAGTGACAGTAATTCCGTTGCACTTTGATCTCCTTGTTCCTGTGATACAACAGGGGTTAGTGCAAGAAGTGAGAAGATCAGAAAAAGAAAGCTTATCTTCAGATTCACGAATATACTGTTTTATTGCTTCAGCAGTTGCTGAAGCAGTTATTATTTACCGGTTACAATCTGTTTTATTCTTTTCTCACTTATCTGACCATTAATAGAGTCTTTGCCCTATTTTTTTTATTAGGGTATTATCGTAGGTACTATAACTGTGCAAAAATAATGCCATTTATTATTAAGGTTAAGAAAAAGATTGATGTTGTATAGCTGTATTGCAAAATAAATCCTCTAATTGAAAGAGGGTTTATTAGTTATGGGGGCTTATTGGGGGCATGACTTATAAAATACATTTAGTACTTTTGACAATAAGAATAATTGCTATGAAAAAAAATAAAACAATCTTGGATATATGTTCAGAAGTTGACATTACTTTATGAGGCCTAAAAATTTATTGTGAATTTTACGAAATTAAAGTTTCTGAATTTCGAGTGAGACTTCGGCATGAATATCCTTTTTTGTATTGATTTCAAAACCCGGAGATATTTGCATTGATTCAAGGTGTCCGTCTTCAAGCCGGAGATATCGTGTAGCTCTGACATTAATATTGTAGTTAAACAATTTTGATTGTTCACCCGGAATCCAACCATAGAGTAATTGGCCATTTACTACTTGTATACCACCGCGCATTACAAATCCAATTCCAGGATTAAACTTCTGGTCTGAGTAAATATAATTTAAGTCATACCGATTTTAAAATTGATTAACTTTGTAAAAACAATTTATACTCTTATTAATTATGTCGATTCTTACTGCTGCAGAGAAAAAAGATATTCGCGAGAAATATGCTGATCTTCTCCGGCATTGTACACGCTGTGATAAAAAAGGTGATAAGGAAATGATACAGAGAGCTTTTGATCTTGCCTATGAAGCTCACAAAGACATGAGGAGAAAGTCGGGAGAGCCCTATATTATCCATCCGATAGCCGTAGCAAAAATTGTTACTCACGAAATAGGCTTGGGTGCAAAATCGATAACGTGCGCTTTTTTACATGATGTGGTCGAAGATACAGATTACACACTGGAGGAAATTAAAAATCATTTCGGTGAAAAAATTGCCTCTATCATTGATGGTTTGACAAAAATCACCGGGGTGTTTGATCAAAAATCCTCACTGCAGGCAGAAAACTTCCGGAAGATACTGCTTACCCTTTCTGATGATGTCAGGGCTATCCTCATCAAATTAGCTGACCGGCTTCACAACATGCGCACCCTCGACTCCATGCCCCCCAACAAGCAGATGAAAATAGCAGGTGAAACCACATACCTGTATGCCCCCCTTGCCCATCGTCTGGGTCTATATGCCATTAAAACCGAACTTGAAGACCTGTCTTTGAAATACCATCACCCTAATATCTATCATGAAATCGGAAAGAAGATTAAAGACAACGAAAAAAGACGTTTAGCTACCATCAATCAATTCTCACTTCCAATTACTCAAAAACTCAATAAAAACCACATAAAGTTCAGTATAAACGGCCGGCCCAAATCCATTGCTTCGATCTGGAATAAAATGCAAAGAAAAAATGTTCCCTTCGATGAAGTTTATGACCTGCTTGCCATTCGGATTATTTTTGAGCCCAAGTCCAGAATTCCGGAAAAAACAATGTGCTGGAACATTTATTCCTTAATTACCGATATATACATTCCTAAGCCAGACCGCATCAGGGATTGGGTAAGCCAGCCAAAGGCAAATGGATACGAGGCCCTCCATGGCACTGTTATGGGTCCCCATGGGAAGTGGGTAGAAATACAAGTAAGATCAACACGGATGGACGAAATCGCTGAACGGGGATATGCTGCCCATTGGAAATACAAAACCGGCAGTAATCAAGAACGTGAATTGGATAAATGGATCAAGAAAATCCGTGAAATGCTTGAAAGCCCGGAATCCAATGCATTGGAATTTCTAGATGATTTTAAAATGAATCTATTCGCTTCTGAAATTCTTGTATTCACTCCAAAAGGCCATATTAAGACCCTGCCAACAGGTTCAACAGCTCTTGATTTTGCTTATGATATTCACACCGAAATCGGAGATAAAACAATTGGTGCAAAAGTGAATTATAAACTGGTTGGTGTAAGCCATATGTTAAACAGCGGAGATCAGGTTGAAATACTCACTTCCGACAAACAGCAACCCCAGTCTGAATGGTTAACATTCGCTAAAACAGCAAAAGCTAAATCCAGTATCAAAAATGCCCTTAAAGCTGAAACAACAAACATAATTGAAAAAGGTAAACAAATACTTGAACTAAATTTAAAGGAATTCAATTTGCTGCCCAGTTCCCGGATTTTTAAAAAGTTACTTCCCGCCTACGAAGTTCTAAACAAAGATGAGTTATACAGCAAAATTGGAACCGGTCTGATTTCACTGGACGATCTGCAAAAAGTACTTAGAAAAAAGACCAAGAAAAAATTGATCAGATACTGGAAGCTTCAGTTTTCCAAATCCGCTAAATCAGAAGAAAACAAAGAAGATATTGAAATTAAACCCGTGGAAAAAGAAAAGTTCGATTTTAAAAGACCTTTTATTTTACGTGAGAATATCGACAAAACAGAGTCATTATATACCATAGCGAAATGCTGCAATCCAATTCCCGGTGATGACGTTATAGGCTATAAAACCCCTAACGAAAACATTGTCATTCACAAATCAAAATGCCCAAAAGCCATCAAATTAATGTCAAGTGAAGGAAACCATATTGTATCAGCTAAATGGACTACCCATAAAATTTTATCCTTTCTCACCAGAATCAGGATAATGGGAATTGATAAAATTGGCATGTTTAACGAAATTTCTAATTTGATCTCGAAGGAACTAAGTATAAACATGCGTACCATCAATATAGAAGTTCACGATGGTATTTTCGAAGGAATATTTGACCTCTATGTACATAACACCAAAGACCTCAATAATCTAATAATGAACCTCATAAAAATCAAAGGAATAGATTCCGTCCGCCGCATTGAAACCATCGAAGAATAGTCTCTTTAAATTTATTCTAAATTACATACGGTTTAAAAAAAAATATATATATATTTGGTTTGTTATCTTTAATTAGACTGATTATGATTAATGAAAATACAAAACAAACCGTAAAACAGATATTTACAGAGCATCTTGAAAAGAAGGGACACCGTAAGACTCCTGAGAGGTATGCTATCCTTGATGAGATATATTCAAGAACCGGGCATTTCGATATTGAATCATTGTACATTTTTATGAAGAATAAAAATTACAGGGTTAGCCGGGCTACTTTATATAACACAATAGAACTTCTATTAAATTGCAACCTCGTTGTTAAACATCAGTTTGGCAAAAATATTGCTCAATTTGAAAAAGCTTTTCAATGTAGTCAGCATGATCATTTAATCGATACCAAAACCGGTAAGGTTATTGAGTTTTGTGATCCCCGGATCTATGAAATCATTAAGACAGCCTGTGAATTAAATAACTTCAAACCATTATATCATTCTTTATACATTTATGGAACAACCAATTCAAGTCCCAAAAAAACAAAAAAAGATTAAAAAATATTTCATATAAAATCCCCCGATCGAGGAATTTTTTTTATCCGCCATTCTTTTATATCCATTCATTTTGGTAAAAAAAAATTGTACCTTCACGCGCTATTTTTCAAGAAATTATCAGAATAATGAAAATCGATGTATTGCTGGGACTTCAATGGGGTGATGAAGGAAAAGGTAAAATTGTTGATTTCCTGACCCCGAAATATGATGTTATTGCCCGGTTTCAAGGTGGGCCTAATGCAGGTCATACTCTGGAAATAAAAAACATCCAGCATATCCTTCACAACATACCTTCCGGTATCTTTCACAAGGAAAAACTAAATATTATTGGAAACGGTGTGGTAATTGATCCACCTATTTTTAAAGAAGAAATTGATTCTATTAAAAAACTCGGAATTGACTTAAGCGAAAATCTTATTATTTCGAAAAAGGCCCATTTAATCCTTCCGACCCACAGGATTCTCGATGCGGCATCCGAAGCAGCCAAGGGAAAAATAAAAATCGGATCAACTTTAAAAGGAATCGGACCTACATATATGGACAAAACCGGTCGTAATGGAATCAGGGTGGGAGATATTATCAGGCAGGATTTCAAAAAAAAATATACTTTCCTGGTAAAAAAACATCAGGAAATTCTAAAACTTTACGATTTTTCTTATCAATTGTCCGACTATGAAAAGGGCTGGTTTGAAGGTATCGAAACCATAAAGAAATTCAACATTGTTGACAGTGAATATCTGATCAATAATTACTTGAAAGAGGGCAGGGCAATACTTGCCGAAGGTGCACAGGGTACTCTTCTCGATATTGATTTTGGATCGTATCCGTATGTTACCTCTTCTAATACTGTTAGCGCCGGAGCCTGCATAGGTCTGGGTGTGGCTCCAAACAAAATTGGAGAGATTATTGGTATTTTCAAGGCATATTGCACCAGGGTTGGTGGAGGGCCATTCCCAACAGAACTGATCAATCCAACGGGTGAAGAACTAAGGAAAAGGGGCGCTGAATTTGGCGCCACAACGGGCAGACCGCGTCGATGCGGATGGTTGGACATGGTTGCCCTGAAATATTCGATCATGCTTAACGGGATTACTCAGTTGATCATGACCAAGGTAGATGTACTGAATCTTTTTAAAACCATTAACATTTGTACAGGATATAAAATTGAGGATAAAACCATCGATTATTTCCCATACGATGTTGAAATTGGAATTGAACCAATTTATACTGAATTCAAAGGCTGGAATCAATATCTCTCTAATGCAACATCATTTGATAAACTTCCCGTTGAATTGCTTAAATACATTTCCTTTATTGAAAAAGAAGCCGGTGTACCCATTAAGATCATTTCAATAGGCCCCGAACGGGAACAAACAGTTTTTAATTAAATTAATCCTGCTTATTCGGTAGTTCAAGATCCTGACCTGAAATACGATTTTCCCGTTTAAGTAAAAATGCAAAAAAGAGTCCGGCCATTCCCAGAACAACGAGCAGTAGTATGGTCAGGGTATAATCATAAGTAGCCACTCCTTTATTTACCATTTCAGCCGTAATTCCCGGGTTGGTTTTATCCAGTACTTTACCCATAATAATAGGCACAAAAAATAATCCAAAGTTTTGAATGGTAAACATGGTGCCGTAAGCAGTACCTAATCTTTTTTCAGGCACAATTTTAGCAACTGCCGGCCACATGGCAGCAGGAACCAGGGAAAAAGCAATACCGAGGAAAAACAGCGGTAAGTAGGGAGTTAAATTAGTTAGTGAAAGAGTTAAATGAACAATTATCAATAACAGGGAGCCAAATATCATCAATGTGGCACTTTTGCCTTTAAAATCGCACCACCAGCCAAAAATAGGTGTAAACACAATGGTTCCGAAAGGAAGTATAGTAACAACGGCTCCACTAATCTCTACCGGTATACCAAACTTATTTACCAAAAGATCGGCAGCATAGGGCAAGAATGGAAAAACAGCTGAATAAAAAGTCACACATAACAATGTAATGTAAATAAAAGCACGGTTTGAGAATAATTTTCTCAAATCAGCCAATTGTAATTTTTCAGGTTTACCGGTTGTTTTGGCTTCCCTGATCTGCCGGTCATACCGGATATCGAATAATGTAAACACTAAAAAAGAAATAGATCCAATAATCATTAACATGAAGCCGAACCAACCTGCTGTAGTCCATCCAGACTGAAATTCAATAAGTTTTGGAGAAAGCATTAGAACACTTGCTGTTCCGAACCGGCCAAATGCAAGACTAATGGAAAATGCCAAAGCTAATTCCTTTCCCTTAAACCATTTAGCTATGATTTTATTTAATACTACATAAAATGTTTCGGCACCCAGGCCAAATAAAATCCGACCAAGGACCATCATTTTGAGTTCCGGAGAGTAAGCATTCCAAAACACTCCGAAGATATTATAACCAAAAGCTCCTGGTTTATAGATTTCACTGGAACCATAGGCGGTTCCAAAAGTTCCGATAATCATAAATGCCAGAAATAAAAAACTGGTTTTCCGGATACCCCACCGGTCAAGGATAATTCCGCCAAAAAAAGCCATAAATAAAAAGGAATTCGTGAGGGAATAGGCACCGTACATTAAACCATATTCCGAATTCGTCAAACCGACTTCTGTCTGAAGGGTGGTTTTAATGGAAGAATATACATCGTAGAAATAATAACTCGCGAACATCATCATGCTAAACAGAACCAATACGGTCCACCGGATTAATGCAGAGTCTTTTAATGTTTTAGTGATTTCAGTCATAAATAGTTAATAATCAAATAAAAGTAGTTGAGCACAATATAATTCTGCAAAAATGCTTCTGTCACCAAATTCCAAAATTCCATTTATTCCATAACTCATTATTTTTTCGTTTAGTTTATCTGATTAGTTACACTTATTTATTTTAGCAGAAGGTGTTAAAAATAGAATAATTTTATTGTTTTACAAAAAATTCAATATGAATATATTATACAATCCTTACGTTTTCCATGTTCTTCAAAATTTGTAAAAATCTGATCCTTTTTGTAACTTTATTACCCCGTTAAACTAATCCATTCATTCCGACTTCTTTATTAAACTACTGATATGAAAACAATAGACCTTTCAAGATATGCACATGACAGGCATAAAGAAAAAGAACGAAGGAAAGCTTCACCCGGTCCGGTCATTACCTTATCCGGGGAATTTGGTTGTCCGGCTAAAATTCTTGCAAGGGAGTTCGTAGAAACCCTCAACAAAAGGATAACAAAAAATAAATGGGGATGGGTCAGCAAAGAGATATTGGAAAAGTCAGCCATGGAATTAGATGTAAAACCATCTGAAAGAACATAGCTACGCTATTTAATTATATATATCCAGGCATACAGTTCAACCGTATCCCTGAAATGTTCCAGGTCGATAATTGCTTTCTGAAAATTTTCAAATTTCCTTGCTGAAACAAGGTTGAAATCATTTTCCGAGAATAAGATCTCCGTTGCATAACCCATTTTTGAATAATATTCAGAATAAAGATCAGCATATTCAGGGGTTTTAAAACTTCCAACAATGATATGATATTTAAACCTTGAAAGCCATTCCATCTCCTCCTGCTCAATCCTTTGGAGTGAATCAAGCCTGGCCTGCTCCCTTGCCTGCATTAGTTCCAGTTGCTGCCTGATTGAATCAGCTATACGGATGCTGTCCTGTTTCAGATAAAAAGCCTCAAGCGTATCAACCTTTTTACCAAACCAGCCTTTATCTTCAATAAATTTACATGAATTTGCAAAAAACAGCGTCAGAATAAACAGGATAAATAAATGTCTCATTTTTGTTAATTAAATTTACTGATTGTCAATTAATTATTTGAAACAAAAGTAATTATTATAATTTTAAAGACTAATAGATTTAATCTGTTAATAAATTATTTTAATAACCCCGCCTGTCGGGGTTAAGGCGATTGTGAATTTTACTCGTCCAATACGTAACATAGCCGATCAGGAATGAACTGCTGCTTTCTTCCAAAGGAATGCATTTTGCAGGCGCAATAATCCGGACTTTAAATCAGGGATTTCATTATTCCTAATTCTTCCATTCTTCCATTTTTCCAATATTTCCAATATTTCAATATTCCATTCTTCCACCATTCCATTTCTTCCATTATTCCATTATTCCAGTATTCCAGTATTCCATCATTCCATTATTCCATCTATTCCATTCTTCCATTTTTCCATTCTTCCATTGTCTTTTTGTTTTAATTTTTGTACCTTAGAGAAAAAATAGACTAAAACTCTACGCATTATGAAAACAATTATTCGCTTTTTTGAAGACAGTGTTGAAAAATTCGGAAACAATATCTATATGTGGGAAAAACGGAATGGGAAATACGAAGGAACAACGTATAACGAAATAAAAGAAGCGGCTCATCAGGTTGGCGCCGGATTACTTCGGCTTGGAATAAAAAAAGGGGACCGGATTGCCCTGCTTTCCGAAGGCAGAAATGACTGGATTATAAGTGAGCTTGGAATCCTTTATGCCGGAGGAATAAACGTACCCTTATCGGTTAAATTAGGTGATCCTTTGGATGTTAAATTTCGTTTGGAACACTCAGGTTCCAGAATGGTGATCGTCTCAAAAGGACAGGTTTGGAAGATAAAAGAAATAAAATCTGAACTTAACGAGTTGGAAAAAGTAATTCTTCAGGATGCCGAAAATGAGTATGAGAAAGATGAAATTTTTATGGGTGAGGTTAGAAAGACGGGTGCTGAAATGCTGCAGACAAACAGGGAGGAATTTAATAAAACATGGCAATCCATACAGGAGAATGATTATGCAAACATTTGCTATACCTCCGGAACAACGGCTGATCCCAAAGGAATTATTTTAACCCATTTGAATTATGTAACCAATGTTGAACAAGCATACACTCTTATGGATATACCACCAAGTTACAAGACACTGTTAATTTTACCCTGGGATCATTCATTTGCACACACTGCCGGTTTGTATAGTTTTATGGGTAAAGGAGCAAGCATTGCCTCAATTCAGGTTGGTAAAACCCCGATGGAAACCCTTAAAAATATACCCCAAAACATAAAGGAGATCAAGCCAAGTTTATTATTAAGCGTTCCTGCCCTGGCAAAAAATTTCAGGAAGAATATTGAAAAGGGAATCCGTGAAAAAGGACCGGTAGTTGAGAAACTTTTCAACATGGCTATGAAACTGGCATATAATTATAACAGGGAAGGATATAACAAAGGAAAGGGTATGCAAATCTTTAAAAAGCCAATTTATGCTTTGTTTGATAAAATATTATTTAAGAAAGTACGTGAAGGATTTGGGGGGGAAATTGATTTCTTTATTGGCGGAGGTGCCTTGTTGGATATAGAATTACAACGTTTCTTCTATGCTATCGGAATGCCCATGTTCCAGGGATATGGTCTGTCTGAAGCAGCTCCAATCATATCCTCCAACGCGATGAAAAAACACAAACTGGGATCATCTGGCTTTCTTGTTGAAAACCTGGAATTAAAAATTTGTGATGAGAATGGGAATAAGCTTGCTACCGGTGAAAAAGGCGAAATTGTTGTTAAAGGCAACAACGTAATGGCAGGGTACTGGAAAAATGAGGAAGCAACGAATAATACCCTGAAAAAGGGATGGTTATACACCGGTGATATGGGTTATATGGATGATGATGGATTTCTGTATGTACTTGGAAGGTATAAAAGTCTTTTAATATCAGACGATGGCGAAAAGTATAGTCCGGAAGGAATTGAAGAAGCAATCACCGAACAATCTACATTTATTGATCAGTGTATTCTATATAACAATCAAAAACCTTATACCGTAGTATTAATTGTCCCCAATATGGAATCCTTGAACCGGTTTTTAAAAGAAATTAATCTATCCGGCAGTACAAAAGAGGGACAAGTCGCTACTTTAAAAAAACTGGAATCTGAAATGAACGAATACAAAACCGGGGGGAAATACGAAAATATGTTCCCGCAACGTTGGCTGCCGCCTGCTGTTGGAGTCCTTGAAGAAGCATTTACTGAAGAAAATCAGTTACTTAATTCCACTTTAAAAATGGTGCGTGGTAAAATTGTTGAAAAATACCAGGATCTTCTTGACTTTTTATATACCCCTGAAGCAAAAGATATTACGAACGAAAAGAATATTCAAGCTATTTATAAAAATTAAGATTAATTATGCCTTAAAATAGCGCCTGCCAGCACCCCGGTATGGTTTCCGTTTTTAACGGTTACTTTACCATTAACAATCACATATTCAATCCCTGAAGGAAATTGATGCGGGTCTATAAAGGTTGCATTATCGATAACTGTTTCCGGGTTAAACACAACAATATCCGCATAGTAATCTTTGGCAATAAGCCCGCGCTTATGTAACCCAAGTTTTGTCGCCGGCATCGAAGTCATTTTTTGTATCGCGACAGGCAAATCAAATAATTTTTCTTCCCTGGAATATTTGCCGAGAACCCTGGGAAATGTCCCGTAATACCGTGGGTGAGGTTTCCCTTCTGCAAGCTTTCCATAAGGAGCCACCGCAGTTCCATCAGAACCGATCATAACTAAAGAAGATGAAAGCACTTTTTTTAAATTGTTTTCATCCATGGCATATCCTATTATCTGTACACGGTTTTTCTCTTCGAGTAAAATATTTCGAATAAATTCAAACGGTGTTGTACCTGCCTCAACTGCACAGGCATAAATTGTTTTTCCCTCTAATCTTTTATTTTTTTCTGTAAAACAAGAGCTGATCATCACCCGGTCCCATCCTCCAATACTTTGGCCACGGTTTTCAACATATTCTTTTATCTTTGGTATCAAGGTATTATCATTAAAGCGAGCTAGTATTTCCTCTCTACTCCCCTGTCGGAACCATAATGGTAAAAATATAGTAAGTCCTGTACCGTAAGCGATATATGGGTAACGATCAGCTTTAACCGGCATGCCCGACTCAGCAGCAGTGTGAATCATTTCCAGTATATGGTCAACTTTGTTCCAATTGGATTTATTGCATGCTTTCAGATGTGAAATCTGTAAGGAAACATCCGTTTCTTTACAAATTTGCAAAGCTTCCCGGATGGCTTCTTCAACGTGATCATCTTCACTACGTATATGTGTAGCATAAATACCTCCGTTTTTTGCAACCACTTTGTTCAACTCGATTAGTTCTGCAGTGGAGGCATAACTTCCGGGAGCATATTCAAGGCCGGTAGACAGGCCAAAGCTGCCATCTGCCATGGATCGTTCTAAAACATCCTTCATTTTCTTCAATTGTTCCGGGGTCGCCTGAACATCATTTTTACCGATCACATAGCTACGTAAATTTCCATGCCCGGTAAAAGTCGCATAATTAATTGAAATTTTCCGGTCTTCGAGTTTTCTCAAAAAACCGTTGATATCTCGCCAATTAATATGAACTCCATATTGTTCAAAGGTGTTTGTATCCAATTCCTGGAAATCAGCTTCATTAAGAGGAAAGGGAGAATCGCCACAGTTACCCGATACTTCTGTGGTAACTCCCTGGCATATTTTACTTTCCGCTTTGGAATTGACAATTAATTCCGTATCAGTATGAGTATGGATATCGATAAAGCCCGGAGAAACCACAAGGTTTTTGCCATCTATGAAAATATCAGCTGTCGCGTTCTTTAAATCATCGATGGCTGCTATTTTATTTCCAATTATGCCAATATCTTTTTTAAAGGTTTGTGTGCCTGACCCGTCAATAATTTTTCCGTTCTTAATAATAATGCTAAATCGATTGTTAAACCGGCAACCGGCAAGTAATCCCAAAGTTCCTGCGGCAATCGTTTTATTAAATTCGCGTCGGCTTATTTTTATTTTCATGATTGTCTCCTTTATTCTTTCAAATATACCAAGCATTCAATTGTTCTGGTTCAAACTTGCCAGATGGCGCAAACTGTGGGCCGTAAATTATTCCGGAAAAAATAGCGCCTGCAATAAAGAGAGTAATTCCCATTATAAGCCCTGAAATTATTCCTATTGTGATAATTTTCTTAATTCTCATTTTTAATATCCTCTTTCTTTAATATCCTGTCCCTTTCACATTCACTTTTACTCGGCACAAATACATATCTGCCGTAATGTAAAGTTCATTCCCATCTACTCCAGCGATTGTTAGCCATTTATTTACAATTTGTCATATAATTTACTTTTGTAATATTAATTTCTTTGTCTCTGAAAATTCTCCTTCTTGTAGTCTATAAAAATATATTCCACTTGGTAATCCTTCTGCCTCCCATTTTAATTCATGTTCTCCTGCATGTCTAAAGCCTTCAACTAATGTTTCTATTTCTCGACCAGCAAGATTGTATATTTTTAAAGCTATTATACTTGATCTTGACAATGTATATTTAATAGTCGTTGATGGATTAAACGGATTAGGATAATTTTGACTCAGAAGGTATCCGACAGGCCAAATATTCCCTCTACTATTTAATGTGCTTGTATCCCTTTGCTGATAAACCCGAACATAATCTACTTCCAGCATTTGCGGGAAAGTGGTTGTTGCATCAGGATTACCTGGCCAGTTACCACCAACAGCAACATTAATGATTAGGTGAAACCGCCGATCAAAAGGTGCAGGAAACTCGCCATTGGTTGAATACCATGATGTCTGAGTCTGATACAAGGAATCATCAACAAACCATTTGATGATACCTTCCTCCCATTCCACAGCGAACAGATGAAAATCGTCTGCAAACGTACCTTCTTGAAGGGTATTGGACGCTCCGCTTTGCGTGTTTTGAGGCCACGGTCCACCATAGTGAAGAGTTCCATGCACTTTATTGAGTTCGTGCCCCAGATGTTCAACGATATCGATCTCACCCGATGCCGCCCAACCACCGTAAACATTGTCTGTAGGCATCATCCAAATAGCTGACCAGATCCCTTTTCCAAATGGGAATTTAATCTTGAATTCAAATCGACCGTATTTCCAATCTCCCTTGTTGATCGTCCGAATGCGGGCAGAGGTGTAATTTTTCCCTGAATAGGTTTCCTTTTTCGCAGTGATAACCAGATGGCCGTTTTCAACAGTCACATTATCAGGCCTGTACCACTGGGGTTCATTATTCCCCCATCCTGAAGGCAAACCATAAGCAGTTCCATCTCCTGTCATATACTCCCACTTTGATAAGTCAAGTTCTGAACCTTCAAACTCGTCTGACCACACGAGCTGATAGTCCCGCGCATAAACAATATTCAACTTTAATAAGACGAACATTAAGAGAAGAATAAGCATTATAGATATTGCTTTAGCAACAGGCATCTTATTCATTATAAACATCCTTTAGTTCTATTTTTTTAAGTTTTAAATCCTTATTCCTTATTTATATTATTTACGAGTAGAATCACTGAGCGTTTCTTAGGGTTAACGATTTGCGCATAAGCCGCCGAAGGGCTTTAGCACACTGAACGTTCAAATTTGCACAAAACATCAACAAATGCACCAAGCGTAACTAATTGGAAACACTGCCCTTCGATCGGTTTATGCGCTGGTCAGGTACAAAATTACAATTATTGATTATTATTTTAAACCTATTTTACATTCCCTTTAAAACTTAAACTTTAAAGCATCTTCAGGGCAAACTTCTAAACAACGACCACATGGATAACAATCAGGTCGTATTTTTTTCCCATTTAAAATCGAAGGAATACTCGGGCATGGACTCTTCTCAATGCAAATATTACAACTCGTACATTTGTCTTTGATAACTTTGATTTTAATAAATGAAAAATGCTCAAAAATCCAGGTGACCATACCAAGGGGACAGACTAAATAACAAAACGGTCTAAAAATGAACAGCGATGCAATCAAGGTCATTGATAAAAATAAACTTGCGAATAATTCAAATTGCCAATGGAGAAACTCGAAAGGGTTGAAATAATCATAAATACCTATTCCCGTAAAGAAAATAATAACTACAAAAATGACGAAAATACTAATCCGTATCAAATTTGTTAATTTAAACGGTAGTTTAATTTTTAATTTATTTGATAAAGGCGCTCGATTAAATATTTCCTGAAGGGCACCAATAGGGCAAACCCAGCCACAAAAAAGTTTATTCCCGATAATAGTTAATACGAGGATGGAAGCCAACAATGATAAAAAGATAATTGGTACTGTTCTACCTGCATTTAAAAATAGGAAAGGTTTAGTGATTATACACATAGGACTGGGATGTATTCCCATTCCATAATTAAATTTTCCTAATGGCAACGATGGAAATATTGCAAAGACAAAAAATATTATAAACAAAAATAGAAATCGCAAATTATGCTTTAAATTAGTTTTATAAAGAAGCGCTAAACCGATTAAGCAAAAAATGGCTCCGACCCAAACTCGGGAGAGCAACCAAAATTCGAAAAATTGTGGTAATTTAATGGTTAAAGGAACAAGCACCCTGTTTTGATTTGAATCTGTTTGTTTTGGAATTATTGCACCCCATAATAATAATTTACCTCCAGGTTTGAGAACTCTAAACATTTCTCTAAATACTTTTTCATGGTCGTTACCATCAATGTACATTAAAGTAAAAAATGAAGTAACAGTGTTAAATGTTTTATCAAGAAATTTTAAATCTCTAGCATCCATTATTATCTTTATTGGTCCATCAGGTGCCTCTTCTAACTCTCGTTTACTAATATCAACAGCAATAACTTGACTGCCTTTCAATCTGCCAATTGTTCCTTCACCACCTCCTCCTATAGCTAAAATATAACCATCCGCCTCAAAGTCATCTATAGTTACATGTTGCATTTCGAACCTCAAAGTACGATCCTGGGCATTTAAACTAAAAACAACAATCAACAAAACCCCAAAAACAGGTAAAACAATATTTTTTTTCATATTAATTCCTTTTTAAAAAGTTATTAATGCTTATTTCATTTATTTTTATAAAGTACATTAATGGTAATATCTCTAAAACACTTAACGGGTGCGAGCTGAGCTGCATGATAGTCTAAGAGCGAGCTCGCTCGCTGCTTAGGCTGCGAGTCAGGTGCAGCGATTGTTAGGCGGCGCTGTGCGATGCCGTGAAATTAAACCGTATGTACTATCCATCATTAAAAAAAAGAATTTTGCCGCGAAAGAATATTTGTAGCGTTGCCTGGTGAGAGATGTTTTTTGTTCTTTTTTAAGATCTATCATGTAAAACTCCATTTTATTGTCTAACGCTAAGGTTAACCTGCCAAACCGCTTACACCAAAACTGATACAACGCACAAAGCATTCAAATTTACCACCGAACTTCAATTGAAGCACGGCGGTTTGGTCAGGTTGAACCTTTTGTTAGGCCAAAGCTGACGAAAAGAACTCCATCAAAACAATAAAACAATCGGATAGTTGGTTAATATCAATTCTATTTGCTTATAATATATACACATATTTCGTGATATCAGAATCAAAACTGTGTTTCTATATATCTGTACAGTCCCAACTTTTTATTAAATGCCTGTAATTCCAAGCGATTGGAAGACAATCCATCAACTCTTTTAAGCGTCTGTCTGAAAGCATTTATGTTGTATTCTATCCCGTATTGATCGATGTATTCTCGTGTAAGAGTCAAAGCTACCTGATGACGAAACTGTTGTTCTATTGTTCCAGATCCTAAGTAAAGTTGATCCATCATCCCGGCGTTCTTAACCCGTATAGGGCAAGGGTTGAAATGGCAGTGCATAGGACGCACTTGTTTTATTGTACAATGTCCATCCTTGCCATGGAATATACAGAACTTTTTTCTAATCAATTTAAAACAGCCAGTATGGCTACTTAAGTGTGTTGATATCTTTTCCTGGAAAAATGATTTGCCATCCATATTCAGATGTCGTATAATACGCACTATGTCATCTATTGTAACAGGAGTTTCTACCGCTTGTGTACCACGCATTTTACATTTAGAACAATCATAAATAATGGCAAAAGGAGCACCATTGACGTCCCTAGACAGTTTTACTCTATTCAAACCTTTATTTGAGCTGTTCTCACGAAAATTTCTAAGGACATTAAGATAGTCTTCTTCATTCCAATTGATCCCATTCTTATCTCTATATGCCTTTGTTAGCTTTCTGGCAATCGAATAATCCCATAATCCAATCTGACAATCCGGTTGAATACATGATGCAGGCCATAATAGATTCTCGTTCTCTACATCAGGATTGCACCGATAGAACTTACACCCCATAGGTTTATCTTTGTGGATAATGCATAATTGCTTTTTGGACAGGAAAACACAGGCACGCGTTTCTGTTTTTTGTATTTTAAATAATGAAGATTTTGAAGATACAGTTCTTTGGATATATTCATTGAATGCTTTTCTATCAGCTATACCAAAATGTATTGCAATTCGATTAATATCAGGAATAGTTATTGGAATTTCTGCGTAGCAACATTTACCACATTTTCGGCATGAGATATCTCGCGATAATTTATCAATGGATTTCTCTATATTATATTTTGGTACCATAGAATCTCCTTATTATCTGCCTAACGACTTACATCAGCGGTGCAATGATGAAAGTATACAAGATGTTAATATTTAATCCAAGCTTTCGAGAATACTCTTGATGGTTGATTCACCCCAGAGTCTTTGCGTCCGCTGCATGCAATTGTTAGGCATTTATTGTCTGCAATTTTAGTGTAACCCATTGATTATCCTTGTAACTGTTTCTTTTAGTGAGGACAAATCCTCTTGTATTGTATCCCATACCATTTCTATGTCTATACCAAAATATTCATAAATAAGTTTATCCCGCATTCCAGCTATTTCTTGCCAAGCGATCTTAGGATATTCTTCTTTTATGTAGTTCGGAATTTTTTTTACCGCCTCTCCTAAAACTTCTAAACATCTTATAACTGCATATAGAGTTTTCTTATTGTTCTCTAACTCTTCATAAGATATACCTTCAGTAAAGTTTCGAATGTCTTCGATCATCTCTAAAATGTCATTCAAATAATCTCTAAGTTCTCTATCTTCTTTATCTTTAGACATACTGAACCTCTTGTAGAATTTGTTTACCTATATAAGGTTTTAATGCCTTTTTAGTTACTAAATCTACCTTTATACCAAGTAACTGTGAAAGATGGTTTTCAAGTTTTATAAATTAAACAAACCCCATGGGCCTTCCTCCCCCTCCAGCCTAACCTAAATCCCATTCTCATGTTGATCCCCTTTGAGATAAGAACCAAATACTCCTATCTCCCTTAGTCCATATTTTTCTTTTAGCTCTTTCTTATTTTTTAGGACTATTTCTTTAATCTCTTTAAATGTTATCATCTTTTATAATCTCCTAATTATAGTATTTCAATACAATTGGATTCATCGCCAAGCATATGTTCTATAGTTCATGTTTACTTTTTCTCTAAACTTACAAAAAATAATCAAAATACTCTTTTATTTTTTCTATAAGGAACAATACATATTTTTTCGAATTTACTTTTATTGTATTGTCATTATTCTTTATCCGAGCCCTCAATAATTTGGCCCTTTTGTAGAAATCCTGCAAATTTTGGATGTCTCTAACTATTTTCTGTATCCTTGTCATTTTCCAATGCCTCAATATCTGCAATATCTTGCTTTGAATTTCTAAGACGTTTCATCCGGATTAAATCCTCACGACTTGCAATACATGTTAAGCCGTATTCAGTCTCCTCGACAACAGCATTCTTAATTATTTCTTTATGTCTTTCTTCATTGCCTGCCAGCAAGTCTATTGAAAGCGAATCTTCCCCTCAATTTTGGTTAATCTGTGAAGTGTAATATTCGTATTCTTAAAAGTCCATTGGTTCGCTTCAATTGTATACTCCATTTTTTTCAAGATAGATTTGAGATTATCAATGTCTTCAGCAAAAAGCAGAAGATCAATATCTTTGGTATACCTTGGTT
>JABUBN010000123.1_pt1 | contig 19832 bp, 17 predicted proteins | sample 7240341 | NCBI WGS metagenome assembly JABUBN01 (sample SAMN07256345, study PRJNA390944) | subsurface metagenome | isolation source: Methane hydrate marine sediment | place: Pacific Ocean: Eastern North Pacific, ODP site | reverse complement strand
ACGGGGGGGGATTCCACCTAAAGTAGATGAAAAAAAAATCAAAGCAAGATGGGATTTTATTTTTGAATTGTATGAAAAAAAAATGATTAAAGCCAATCACGATGTAAATAAGGGAGGATTTATAATCTCAATTGCCGAAATGTGTTTTAAAAATAAACTTGGAGCAGATTTAGACTTAAATAGTTACAATAGCAAGAATTTAAGAGACGATAAGCTTTTATTTAGCGAATCTGTAGGAAGATTTATCATAGAAACTGATCCAAAAGATTTTGAGGAAATTATGATTCTAGCTGAAAAATTTAAAGTTACCGTTAAAAAATTAGGTGTTTTAATCAATAAACCAGAAATCAATATAAAAGGTTTAAAATCTCAAGATATTAAACTTGATATCAATAAGATGAAGGATTTGTACGACTCAACGATACCAAACCTTATGGATATTTAGTGTGGACTATCTGCTTGAAAGAAACTTGCGATATTAAAGAAGAAATTATAAAAAATAAAATTGAGTCTAGTCTATAGTATAGAAATTACCTCTTTTAATAGTATGTTCGATCAACACGAACATTTAAAAAAAATAAACAATAATTTCTTAAACATTTGATTTTTAATAATTATTGAGTTAAGATAGATCGCTGAGGATGTATTATGAGAGCTCGAGCATGTATTAGATGTAAGGAATATGTAATAATTCACGCAAATAACCCCCAAAATCAAATTAAAATTGAGCTCTTTGAAAGAAAACATCATCTTCACACGCTCATTACCGTAGATATTGATGAGATAAAGGATCAATATCAAGTCTTTAAAAATATTGGGTCTGAGAATCCTTCTGAAGAAAAGATTAATGCTTAGTAATTTTTATCTAAGGAATTTCTTCTCGGGTAAACTTAAATCAATTTTTTATAGTTTCCTCCTTATCTTAATGCGAAATTGTTAAGCATTTAAATAAATACTTATTTTTTTTAGCTTATTATTAGATTAAGCATACCAGGATTTTAAATGATTTAAATCGCTATTCTCTCTTAGTTAACAGTATATCTAATGAAAAAATTATTTTTTTAATCAATTGTCATTAATTTTATATTGTTCATTATCCTTATTTTTTGTATTATCATTGTTTATTTAAGTTTAAAATTAATCCAATATTGGAGGTTTATAAGTTAATGGAACTCAGAGAAAGGTTTATGATTATAGCTGGTATTTTATTGCTCATTACAGTTGGAACACGAATTTTATTGTTTTTTGTTGATTTTACAGGAGTTTTCATATTCTATAATCTCGCTCTTCCAGAATTGCATGCAGATACTATAGCGGAGGCTTTTGCAGCTATAGGAGCTGGAATAGCGGCAGGACTTATTTTATTGTTAGTAACTTTCGTGTTTATAGGAGCCGCATGTTTTATTTATTTCATTTTAGGTATTTTAACAGCACTTTCAAGGGATAGTAGAGGTGTAATCATTGCAAGCGGAATCTTTACCGGAATTAGTATATTTTTAGGAATGATGGGACTGGTTAGATCGCTGGGTTTAGGTTATTTTAGTCTATATATTACATTCCATTTAGTTGTTTATATAATAGTATTTGTATTATTAGTTTACTCTTTCATTACTCTCGAGAGATAACTATTTATAATCAATTAATAGAAAATCAAAATAAATTTTCTTTTTTTATATTATTTCAAAAGGACGTTAATTAAAGATGTTCTAAAATAGAGGTAAAAGATTCGATTACCAAATCGGGTTTAATTCTCGCTTTTGATGGTTGATAAAATTGCCCTTTTCCCGTTTTTACTAAAATTCCTCTAATGTTGGCATTAAGAGCACCTTCAATATCTGATTCGATATCGTCTCCTATTACAACAGTGTTCTTAGCTAGCATATTAAGCTTCTTTAAAGCCTGTACGAAATATTCTTTTGAAGGCTTTCCAAATATTTTTGGCGTTACATTTGCTGCGTTGGCAATCATCCACACAAAAGACCCCGTATCTATTACGGGTTCTCCATTACGATCGAGGTAATATTTATTTCCTTGCGTTCCAAGTAATTTAGCTTTATGCTTTATAACATATTTAAAAGCTATATTAAGTCTGTTAACGTCCCAATTATCGTGAAAATCTCCTATAATTACAAAATCCGGAACTTCAGAACTCTTAATTTGACGAAATTTTTGAAATTCTTCTTTAACCTCTTCTGTTGTAACCAAGTAAATTTTCTTATCAGGACATTCCGCTAAAAATTCCTTTAAAGCAATAATCGGCGTAAATATCTCTCTCTCCTTAATAAAAAATCCGTATTCATTCAGCGTATTAAACACAGTTCTAGGAGATTTGCTATCGGTGTTAGTAAAAAACAACAATTTAATGCCTTTTATTCGTAGCTTTTCTACGGCTTCGATCGTTCCAGAAATTGGTAAACCTTTAAAGTAGAGAGTCCCATCAATATCTGCCAAAATTCCCTTTATTTGCTTCAATTAGTCTTCACAACATTTTATTTTAAATTTAATTGTGCTTTAATTCGATAAAAGATATAAAAATTAATTTAGCATATATATAAAAAATGTTAAGAAAAAGGGAAAAAAAAGAAGAGTCGTTGTTTGTTAATCCTAGTAGAGGAAAGGATAAACTTTTTTATTTTTCTGTGTTCAATTCAGGTTTTTTAAATCATCACCTTCGTTTATAGTATTATTTGTGGGAATCAAATCCCATAATTATTATATTAATGTGGCTTTATAAATTTAACGCCTAGTTTCAACAAAAATTCAACAAAACTTAACGAATATTTTCAAGCAAATTTAAAATTTCTAAACAAAATAGTATTTACTAAAATTTGCTTTGAACAAATCACATAAAGATATTTATAATATTATCGCCAATTGTTTTATTATGAAAATTGCGATCGACATCGATGGGGTCTTACTTGATATTATTGTGACATATTGCGAAATATTCAACAAAAGATATGGCACTAACCATCAAAAAAAAGATGTTACTAAATGGGACTTCTTTAAAGATTGGAATATGGATGAAGATACTGGTTTCAAAATTTTCTACGAAATATATGCTGATTCTATGAATATTCCTTTTATTGACGAGAACGCTCCGGAAATTATGAAAAAATTAAACGAGGCATACGATGTGGATATTGTCTCAGCACGGATACCTGAATATCGTTCCTCAATAAAAAAAAAGTTAGATTTTCACTATATTAAGGAGAATATTCAATATTCTGAGTTAGTTTTACTACACCATAGGCCTTACGATATTAAATTAAAACAAAGTTATGATCTCTATGTTGATGATAACCCGAACTTAGTAGAACCAATTAAGAAGTTAAAAAAAAGAACATTGTTGTTATTTAATCAACCTTGGAATCAGGACATTATTTGTGAGAATAATGTTTATAGGGTTCATAATTGGAAGGAAGTACATCAAAAAATTAAAGAATTATAAAATTCTTTTGTGTGTATTCGATTTCCGATATATTTATTAAGGCGTTCTTATATTAGAATATTAATGTTCGATTTCCGATATATCGAAATCAGACTATACAAATTGGTGAAAATAAAAAATGTTTTTTGGTAAACGTTTCAGCGGACATCGGAGCGGATCCTTATCAGGGTTAGATATCCTATTACTTTCTATAATAGAAAATTTCGACGGTATCTCGGGATACGATCTTATTCGAAAAATCAACGAAAAATTTAAAAGTTTATGGCGAGCCTCACCGGGAACAATTTACCCTTTATTGAACAGGTTAACTACGAAAGGATATATCAACATTGAAGCAATAATCAGAAACAATCGTCAATTAAAATTATATCGAATAACTGAATCTGGAAAAAAGGGATTGAAAGAAATACTCAAAAACAATTTAGAACCGAGTATAAACACGCTTGGTGAATACATTAGAACGATTGTTAAAACATGGATTCCTAACGAGGAACGCATACACAGTATGATGTCTTGCTTTCCTTATCACTGTGAACCTCTATCTAGAAAAATCAATGAAGATGATTATTCTTTAGCAAACATCGAACGCGTAAATAAAGTAATTAAAGAATTAGACCTTTCGAAGCATAGACTTTCAAGAAGACTGAAAGAAATTGATAAAACACTATCTGAATACAAGGTTCTACTCAATGATTTAAAGAAGAAAAGGGAAGAAAATGTGAAAATTATTGAAATTATAGACGATGAGGATGATTTCGAAAATTTTTGATTTTCATCAATTATAGAAAAAAATTAAAGAAAAGAGGTAAAAAATACAATGTGTGACGACAGACATTTTGGACCAAGAATGATGCATGGTTGCATCCCTATTAATCCAAGAGACATAGCTAAAATGAAGCGAATGGCCCATCATTTTATGAGAGATTTTATGGGCGGTTATATTCACCACAACATAGAAGATTTAGGAAGCGTTTATTTAATTACCATACCATTGCCAGGACGTACTAAAGAGGATGTTAAAGTATCGCTTATCAATAAAAATCTAAATGTAACAGCAAGCAAGCCGAAAATACCAGAACGAGAAAAGAGCAAAGAAAAGTCTGAAAAACAAGGTTTTCCTTTTGCGTTCAGAGGATTTTCATTTGTAGACGTAAACATGGACATTTCACTTCCAGCTGACGCAGACGAAAATACGATATCTTCTAAATTGACTAACGGTCTTTTAAGGATTACATTAGGAAAGAAACTTGCTAAAAAGATAGATATTAACGAAGAATAAAACAATTAACATACATCTATCGAAAAATAGGCGGAGCGCTTTAGAATTATTTACTTGCCGACTTCACGAGAGTTTTTAAGTAAAAATTTTACTCTAAAGCTCCCCAATAAATATTATTTTTTTTCTTTTTTAATCTTGATTAATAACATTTAATCAAAATCAGCTTTGTTTAAGATCGTTAAATGAAATACATTTGAATTATAACAATTCTGGCTAATTTTTACTTAAGATTTATAATTTTGTAATTTTAAATATTAATAATTAAATTTAATTTAATCTAATAAATTATGAATGAACAAAAACGTAAAAAAGCAAGGACTCACCCTATAAATTACATTCTCTTAGCAGCCTCCCTTATTGTGTTTGGAAGTTTAGGATTAGTATTTATAACCCAAATGGAACTACAACCGGGATGGGTAAGGGAAGAAGTTAGTGGAGAAAATTCAATGGAAATGAGCGTTTTAGAAGCTGATGACCTTAATAAAGATGGATTTTTGGATGCTATCGCTTATAGTGATGTTAAATGGCAGGATAGTGATAATGTTGGTGATCCTAATGATTTGACTAATTACGGTAATATTTATGCGTTAGATGGGCTAAGTGGATATAAGATATGGGAAAAAATTTGTAATAATCCGGTTAAAAAAGTTTTCCAGGTTATGGATGTCAACGGGGACGGATATAAGGACTATTTTGCAGATATTGCTTCGGTGGGTCCAGATTGGGTAAAATATTACGAATGGAGTAATCATGAACCTGAAATTATACCAAACGCGTATTCTAACATATTGATTCATGGTAAAAACGGAATGGATATTCCAATCGCTACTGGTGATCATCGAAGTTTTACGAACTTTTTTGTACAAGATTTAGTTCATCTATATGGACTTGATGATAATAGACCAGATCTCATTTTTCTAGAATGTGAGTTAAAACCTAATGCAACTTCTGAATACTTTTACAACATTTCTAGCTATTTTGTAAACGGTACTAAATTTGGTTCGTTTTATATAGATTTTACTTGGATTGAACAAGAAAATGTGATCCCAGCAATGGAACTATTTCCTTATGGTTCTGAAGAGCATGTGCTTTTTATAGATAAGAATAAGATAATGTTGCTGAATACTAGCGTCTCAAACTTCTTAGATCCAATCTTTAATGAAACAGTTATGGATTTTACAAGTGATTACACGCTTACTGAGGATTTGAATGGCGATAACATTCCGGAGATATTTTTAACAACAGAAACAGGGAATGTTTCAATAATTAGTGGAATTGACGGAAGTATTATTAGAACATTCAATGTACCTCGAGAATTAGAATATCGTTTTTACGAAATTGATACACTCGGTTCAAACGAAATTGATCATGAGGCATTCGTAATGATAAAGGGTGATATTCATCATGAAAATACTAAAGACAACCAGATTTCAATTTATCTGATTACAGAAACTTCTGAGAATATACAGAGAGTCTATACTGATACGGTTGAAGATCGCGATGAATTACAGGATTTATTTGTTTTAGGGGAGGATTTGGACGGAGATTCTATCGATGAAGTTGTTTTGTATGAAAGATTTGAACCTTGGTATTCTACTACTGAAGTTGGTCGATTCAGTATTGTTAGTATAAAAGAAAACGAAGTTCTAAGCGTAATAAATACTGACCAAGGAGCTGATCGGATCATTCCTTTTCAAGATTTAAATGGGGATGGTAAAGGTGATTTTCTTTTAGCGAGTCATGATAAGATAGTTGCTCTTGCTTCTTCAAAACCTATAGCAATATGGTTATCTCCTTATTTTCCTCTAGGGTTCCTTCTTTTTATCATTCTTGTATTATTATTATGCATTGGGATTTTTTTGGTGATTTTAAAGAGTAGAAAGGTAAGTTATAGTAGAAAAAAGATCAAGGAACATAAACTCACTGTTGCTGTAAATATAGCGGCGATTACTCTGATTTCAGTTACTTTCTTATTATTCTTAATACAAATAAATATTTTTAATAATACGCTGATTCCAAATCAAAATATGACGGGGATAGTTATCAGTTTCTTGATAGTTATTATTACGTGGTATGGAACTTTACCACTAACCGCAGCGTTATACAATCGATTCGCTCCCAGATTTGCATATACATTTGTAAAACTTCGATCCTTATTTTTTAAGATATCTAAGAGTTATAACACAGATATTTTAGTGCTTGATATGAAGGATCGAAAAGAAATTGGCACAATAATACAACTAAAAAGAACTGTTTTACCCCTACTACTCTCCATAGCAATTGGTTTTTACACATATGGTGTGTTAACTCCAATTCTTGGCTATCCTCAAAATTTTGAGGTTTTTGGATCTACTGAATTTTTCCAGTTCATGAATGGCTATATGCTTTGTTGTATATTTCCTATGATTTTAACCTTTATTGTCTTTTCGTTCTTTATTTCAGGAAACTTTCTCTTGGATGACGCAGGAGTTGTGTATTTTCGCCAGTCTCAAAAATACCGTCAACCGGGTGACATCGAACCAATTAGTATATGGGCACAATCAATGGTAAAAGGAATGGCGGGAATTTCTGCAATAATAACATTGATAGGATTCTTAACAACTGTAGACTTTTCGGGATTCTTTGAAGATACAGGAAATCCTACCGGCTTGATTTTTGGATTTTTAATAATCATAGTTTTCTTCGCAGGAATTCCTTTTTTAACCGCATTTTCATACGTTCTATTAGCGGGTGAAGTCATGGAGTTTTCAATGGATTTCAACACGGAAAAATTATATTCTTTAATGAAAAAGGAAGGATATGATATTACACCAAAGGATATAACCAACATTTATCCCGAAGGATTTTCTGAACCAAAAAAACCAATATCCGATGAACTTGAATAACTAAAATAAACTAATTTTAATTTTTTTTTAATCTGGTTATTAATTATCTCAATATTAATAATTAAGCTGATTTTAATAAAAAATAATAGAAAATATATTGAAAAAAAAAATAAAGTTATAAAAAAAATAGTTTTAGATTTATCTTTTATGTCTCCTATTTCTAATAACTAGATAAGCAACCAATACAACGCTGCAAGTTGATGCTAGTATTAGAATTAAATAAAACAGCCACTCTGAATTGGAACTAGTTATCTGATAGATAACTGTATTACTTATGTCTTTTACCGTGAATGAGGACATAATCCCCTTATCTCCGTATAATATTTCGACAGTGTAATTCGTTAAACCATAACGCTTGATTATAAGTGTTGATCCGCTTACCGATGCATTTTCGCAACCAAGTTCAGTAATTAGAGATTCCAAATAATTACCATGTGGTTCTGCGATTGCTAATCCTTCAAAAATTAACTTCCATAACAACTCATCTGCCGTGATATTTGAAAACTGCGATTTAATTGGTAGTATTACGCCAGGATCGTTAATAATTGTATCTACGAGATCGTTATAATCGTCTAAAATCTTCTTATAGTCTTCTGGATGATAAAGTATAATGATTTTACTATTAGAATCATCAGCCGTTTCGTTAAATTCTGAATCTGTAAAGTCCCACTCTGCTCCTAATCCATACCATAACCAATAGCTATTAGTGTAATTATTGTTAATCTCAGTCTCATTATAACCTAGTTCAGAGAGAGTCATAAATGCCATAAATTGTTCAATAGAGAACAGTACTTGAAGAATTATATCATAGGTTTTCAAATTTATATAGTTCCAACCCTTAACCGTATACTTGCCCTGCGCTCCAGTTTTATTAGAATCTCCTTCGAACCAATCGTCAGGCATAGTAGTGTTACCTACTGTATTTTCCCATCCGTCGTTATCGTATTTTGTTATTTCGAAAATTTCAGTTCCTTTCGCTAAAGTATGTTGGTATGTTGAGCTAGCTACTATAGATGTAGATAGAATTCCAATAGCAAATAAGCTAAGTATTATTAAGCTCAATATGCTTGTTCTGGATTTACTTTTAATTAAAGTCATTTTACAATTGCCTCCTTTTGAATAATATTGCTGCTAATACAAAAAATACGACGATATACACAAGTAATAACGTTGTTCCCATAGCTATACTAGGTGTTACCCAAGTACCGAATGAAAATTGGCCTCCCATCCCGCCTGGGCCCATTCCACCAAATGAATATTCGACATATCTTGGATCTGGAAATGGATTCTCGAGTATTGAAGTAATCAAATTACCTAAATAAGACAAAGAATATAGAGGTTCGAATGTATCAGCATAAATTAAGTTAACAATCATATCAGCTATATTAAATCCCATAAAAAGTATTATTAAAGTTATAATGATTGTTATATTCACATTTTTCATAAAAGAACTAAATAAGGTGACAAAGCTGCTCAGTGCAATTACGTATAGAATGGCAAATCCATATGAATAGAAGATTCGAATATTAATTGGACCACCGTAATAATAGAAACCCATAAGCCCGAGAACGAAGTAGTAAACGGTAATAATAAATACCACGAGGAATAAATTTCCAAGATATTTCCCCAGTATCAATTTATATTTGTTAATTTTTGGAAAAACTATAAAGCCTGTTCTTTTGTTAAATTCAGAACAGATAATCCCTGAAAAAAACAAACATGCAGCAAATAAGGATATAAACGATATAAAGCCTAATCCGCTGCTAAAGAACTCCGCTTGTGTGTCTGATAAGAGATTATCGGGGAAAAGCTGCAAGATATAGCTTAGTAACACTGCAACTAAGATTGTTACCATTGTAAAAAAGTAGAGTTTTTTTCTCTGTTTTTTCATTTCAAAGATAATTGTATGAAAAATTGGGGTTATACCAATATAAGAATCATTTTCATTTCTCAATTTTAATATCTCCTCCTTTTAATTTGATAGTTCCTTCTGGTGTGTTATTTTCTACCATTTGTGAATATACTCTCTCAAGTTGAGAAGTTTTCGGTTGAGTAAATGAGACAACGGTGAAATCTGAATCGAATTCCTTAACTAAAATTTTCAAGATTTCTCCTTTAGATTCGTTTTTTCCATCAAAATACATTTTCAGACCTTGATGTTCTGGATTATACTTTATTGGAATCTTTGATATGTTTGGATCCAAATTTTGATCAAGATAAGGCTTAAGTCTTTCAACCATTCGATTAAGTAAAGGAGCTAATTTCTCAGCATCAAGTGGATTTAGCATAACACAATTCAATTCACTTGTCTTTAGGGTAAGTGCTAAGTTTTCTACCGTATCGAAGCCTATTATTTTACCAAAATTTATTAACGCTATTTTATCACACACCTCAGAAATCTCGTAGAGCATATGTGATGCGACAAAGATGGTTTTTCCCATTGATTGAAGTTCTCTGAGATATTTACGTATTTCAATGCGAGCCAATGGATCTAATCCAGTTTGTGGTTCGTCTAATATTATGATCTCTGGATCGTGTAGGATTGCTTGAATGATTCCTAACTTTTGCACCATCCCTTTAGAATAGTTTCTAACCCTTTCATATTTCCATTCTGAAAGATTAAAAAGCGTTAAAAGTTCGTCGATTCTGCTCTCTAATTTATCTTTTGGATATCTCTGAATTTTTGCAAAGTACTTGAGTAATTGATATGCTGTCATGTTGTAAAAATTAGGTATATCTATTAAAAAGCCAATTTGGCTAACTGTGCTTGATACATGTCGCAAGTCCCTTAATTCGCTGTGGTTCGTTCTAATTAGTATTTTACCTGAATTTGGTCTGAGAATCTTCGCAATCATCTTTATCACGGTCGTTTTTCCCGCGCCGTTTGGACCTACGAGTCCGATAGTTTCTCCTCTCCGTACTTCTAAATTAACACTGTTGACCGCAGTAAAGTTTCCAAATTTTTTCGTTAAATTTTCTAGTTTAATTACTATTTCTGACATAATTTATGTGCTTTTTCTAATTTTTTGTTCAAATTTGTGTGATACAAAAAAGAATATCTCACTTATGGATATATATCATTAATCGATATAAAAACTTACTATTTCTAAAATATTAGAACTTTTGAATTCCATTTTTTTGGGTTATTAATATTTAATTTCTTTACCTCAAATTTGCACATATTCAATTATTTCGTAAATTTCACAAGAAAATCTAAGTTTATTCTCTCAAAATATAAAAAATAAAGATTAATGGAACGCATATAGGCTTTAAATTATAAAATTTTTTATTCATTCCTAATTATTGAATCTGAAATACTTAACATAAGCTTCTCTATTGATGACGGAATGATAATGTGATCAATATTTAAATAAATCTTAAAAAAATATTAATTCTTAAGGTAATTATTATGGATTTAGTAAAATTTGGAATAATTGGATGTGGAGCAGCAGCTACTTTTCATTCATTAGGAATTAAAAGAGATCCCAATCCAATTTTAAAATATGTAGCAGCGTTTGATGTAGATGAAAAACAGCTTAAACGGTTTTCAAGGAGAAATAAATTAACACCTTATAATGATTTAGAAGATTTCCTTAAAAGCGATATTGATGCTGTTCTTATTACAGTTCCACACTACTTACATGCATCAATAACTAAAGCTGTTGCAGAAGCCGGAAAACACGTGTTATGTGAAAAGCCTATGGCCCCTACTCTCGAAGAATGCAATGAAATGATTGAAGCAACGAAGAAAGTTGGAGTTAAATTCATGATTGCTGAAAATCATCGATTTCTTCCTGTACATGTTAGCATAAAAGATATGGTAGATAAAGGATTTATTGGTGATGTTTTTCTTGTTCGAACATACGAAGGTGCATATTGTGCTCCTGATGAATTTCTTGACCCAAATACGTGGAATTTTACATTTGATAAGGGTGGTGGTGGAGTTGTAGCTGATCAGGGTGCTCATAAGTTTGCTTTATTAAATTGGTTTCTTGGCGATATTGATTCAGCACAATGTTGGTGCAGTAAAACTGTTAATAGTCCCCCAAATAAAGGTGAGGATACCGCAATTATATTATTGCGCTATAAATGTGGAGCTATTGCGAGTGTGTCACTCTCTTCTACAACTGTACATCCTCTTAACAATAGTACGGAAATACAGGGAACAAAAGGTACTATATATGAGGATCATTCGTGGGAGAATCCTCTAAAAATATTTTCTTCACACCCAAAGGCAGAAAAAAAAGGAGAATTTTATAGTCCATCTAATCCAATTGAGCATGGTCCATATCCTAGATATTATACCATTTCTGCTCGTTGTGAAGATCGCCATTTTGCCGACTGTATTATTAATAATAAAACTCCTGAATTCACACCAGAACAAGCAAAGCAAGCTGTTGAGGTTATACTCCTCTCATATCTCTCCGTTAAAAAAGGTACTACTGCAAAAATTGAAGAATTAAGAAACCTTGCCAAAAAAGAAGGAACAAGAAGTCTATTAGAAGGATTAGAACCCTTAATACAGAAAAACTTCAATAATCTAAAATGGTAAATTAAAATAGTGGGAGTCTATATGCTATATGCTAAGAAAAATTAAAAAAATAATATATTTACTTTTTAGTATTTTTTTTTTATTGAGTAGTCCAACCACCATCAATTCTTAAATCTGCACCTGTAATGTAGGATGCGTCTTCAGTTGCTAAAAATAGAATACCAGCAGCAATTTCTTCGGCTTTAGCCCAACGCCCTAAGACACCTTCAGATTCAAATTCTTTTTTCACTTCTTCATATGTTATGCCTCTATCCTTGGCTTGTTTTGCGACATCGCTTTGAAGCATAGGGGTGTCAGTGGCACCCGGACTTACACTATTAACCCGAACATTAAAAGGTGCTAGATCTAATGCTAAAGCTCTTGTGTATCCTAAAACCCCTGCTTTAGTTGAACAATAATTAGCATGGGCTGTCTGACCAATATGCGCTGCAACGGAGGCAAGAGTTATAATTGAACCAAATTTCTGCTTTTTAAAATATGGAACGGCGTATTTACATGTGTAGTGAGTTCCTTTCAAGTTTACATTAATTAATAAATCATAATCCACATCGGGAAAATCCTCAACGGGACCTACTCTAACTACACCGGCATTAACTATCAGAACATCTATTTTACCATGATTTTCAACAACAGATTCGATCATTTTCTTGACCTCCTCAGGTTTGGTCACATCTAACTTAACCATAGTAGTTCTTTTTTTTCCTTCGTCATCTAATAGTTCATAAGTCTCTTTTAAGCCAACTTCATTGATATCTGAAAGGACTTGAATCGCTCCTTCTTTTGCAAATAAGAATGCTGTAGCCCTTCCAATCCCGGAAGCAGCACCAGTTATAATAACAACCTTATCTTTAACTCTCATTTTTTAACCTCCATTATTTAATAAAAATATCTTTATCTAGCCTTGAGAGTCTCTCGCATCCAGATTTAGTTATCCTATAACAATCTTCAATCCCCACTAAGCCAAAATTCTTAAAATTCTGCCATACTTCAATATCAAGAACCATGTTTTCTTCAAAGTTAATATCAAGTGTACGCATAGGACTGAATATATGTACTTCTTCGCATTCTAAACCAATACTATGTCCTGTAATATAACATTTACCTCTCTTTACAAGTGTCTTAAAGAAGTTATTAGCGCTTTTGAGCAACTCCTTTGCATTCAAGCCAGGTTTTATATTTTCTACACAAAACTCTTGGACTTTGATCATCCTTTCCATTAGTTCTTCTCCTCCCTCAGGACAAGGACCGATTACAACCTCACGGCTTACATCAGATACATATCCTTGCCATACTGTTCCTACATCAAATCTAGTTATATCTCCGGGCATCATTTTAGTTCCTATTCCAGGAGCTTCAGGATCCGATGATCCTATACCCATTGTAAGATGATCCCACCCTTCAGCACCTTCATTTACTATTGTTCTTCTAGCAATTTGTAATAGCTCTATATCAGTTATTCCTTCTCTTACTGCATTTATCATTTCCATTATTGCTTTTTCAGAGATTTCTGTAGATTTTTTTATTCTTTTTACTTCTTCTTCTGATTTAATTAGACGCATGTCTAAGAAGGCTTGATCTCCATCAATAATTTTAGCATTGGGGAACTTTTTTCGTATATATTCAGATTGATATCTTGGCATTAAAGTTTCAAGACCAATAGTTTTATCAGATAAGCTCCAAGCTTCAATTTTTTCGGTAATTCTTTCCATAGCCATTTTGGGTGATACAATACCTTCCACATCTTTAACCCATGAAAACTTATCAAGACTATTATAGAGAAACCAAGTTACTAAACACTCCTCACCGTCCCTTCTAATCAAAGATAAACTAGGAAACTGATTATATAATACATATAAAATAGGGTTTGGAGCCACATGAAGTGTTGGCAATCCAGTAGTATAGAAAACGTTTACTGGAGTAGCGGCAATTAACACATCAATATCGTGCTTATCAAGAATATCGTTTGCTCTTTTTTTATTATATCCAATTGGTTCCATTTTGAATCATTATTAAGGATTTTTTTAAAAAATATTAAAAATAATGTATTTAGAGAATTCTTCTATAAACTAATCCATTTCATCCATAAAGATTTCTAACTTTTCTAAATCAGCCATATTCCCCTTAGGTTTAAGTTTCCCATCCATGAATAATTCCATTGGATCCTCATCACCAGTATAAATTCCATAAAATAGATCAGAATTTACTTCTAAGCTCATTTCGGCATTTTCATTAAATCCATCAATAACTTTTGCGGTTTTATCTTTGAAAACTAATTGTAGTTTCAAATCAATATCCGGAAACAAAAATTGCATAGTATTATTATATCCTTCAAATTCATCTGCTATTTCTGGATTTTCCAACATTTTCGCCCAACTCTGGAGCACATTTTTAATATCTTCTGCAGTTGCCATAATATTTCACCTAAAATGAATTCGCTTTTATAACATTCCTTTAATATGATCAAACATATATTATTTTTTAAGTTATGGCAAAAATTATTTTTTTTCAAGCACATCCAGATGATTTAGAGTTAAGTTGTTGTCATTTAATGCATTATCTTGCAAAAAAAAGTAAGAAAAATCATGTAATAAGAGTTGCTTCAATGACTAAAGGAGAATTTGGATTACCCGGAGCAGAATATGATAAATTTAAAGGGGATTTTCTAGCAAAAGTCCGAACTAGAGAATTATACATGGCTCAAGCTATTCATGGAATCCCTCCCGAAAATATTGACTTTTTTGGTTATATTGATGGTTTTGTTAAGTTTAATCGTGAATTTATTAAAAGGATAACAGATTATATTAATAAAGAAAAACCAGATATTATCATTGCTCCTGAGCCAATCTACACGTGGTATTTCCATAAAGATCATATCAATACAGGGAAAGCAATTTTCTACATAATATACAATAAATTAATAGATTATGAAAAAACACCTATCCTTTATTATTATTCCTCATTAAGTTCAAATTACTACTTTGGATTTAGAAAAAAAGAAATTGCATTAACAAAGAAATTAATTTCAAAGCATAAAACTCAAGCATGGCTAATGAATACTTTAATGATGAGCTATATTCCACTTACAAGATTGGCGGGAATGAAACTAAAACGCTGGAAATATGCAGAAGCATATCGCAGAATCTATTTTAAAAACCCAAGAAAACATAAACCATCATTGCTAAGTCAAATGATAAGTCATTTCTGCTATAGCCATATACAATGGTACTCTGCTAAATATCCACAAGCTATATTAGAGGATCTTAAAAGAAAAGGAGAAATTTAAAGATATAAAAAAAAATTATTTAATTTCATCCATTTGTGTTTGTCTCCGACCTAATGAGAATGAACTTAATATAATCAGGATAATCCCAACAAGCATATAAATCGTAGATATAATTGACGGGGCAGCTAATAGAAAAACAAAGAAATAGACAATAATTGGAGATATCTGAATTGGAACTTGTTGAATGGGTATTAAATTGCTTGCTTGTCCTTCTGTGAATGCTGTTTGAATCCTTGCTATTCCTATTATATTAACTAATGGTAGAATAATTGCAGCACTTATAAACCAGATCAATTCACCCCAGCTGGCTGTTTCTTCAAAGACTTTCGCAAAGACGCTCATTAATGGAGAGATCCAAAAATTTGATAAAGCAAACATACAACCTGAGGAAATTGCTAATAGAATTCCAAAAAGTCTTTTGTCTTTTTTTGCTATTATTTCACAAATAATAGCAATCAAAGAAAAAACAACTGTAAAAACAACAACATTAGCTACAAACGCAAGATCCATTAGATTTGTATTTACAATGTCAATTGATAATTCACTAAAGCCAAGAAATGTAATTCCTAGTATCATGAGTAAGATTCCGATAATTTCCACCTTTTTTAATGATTCTCCTACAATATATACGGAGCCAATTACCAAAACAATCAATCCTGCAGCCATAAATCCGGAGATCAGAGCTGGACCAATATATAACTGAGCTAGCATGAAAAAAACTGATCCAATGACTAATTGCATTAATAAACCGATTAACCATAAAGGACTCTTTATTAAATATTTCAATAATTTTGAATCCTCATCAGATTTATCATTAACTACTTTTTTCTGTAAGACCGTCCCAAGATTGTTTATTATCCCAGAAATAATAGCAAACATTACACCAATCGTATAAACTGACGCACCCATTTGATTAAACCCTTCATTATTTTCTAGTAATTGTTATAGTATGAATACCGTCTTTTTTAATTACAATTAAAATTAATTGTTTTTCTTTATTCTCCTCTATATCTCCTTCAGATATGCTAATAACGTATCCGTTTGGGTATTGAATTTTAGGGATAAAAAGAATTGTAGGTGCTGTAATCGAAGCCTTCCCATCAAATTCAAAATAGAAGGTGCCATCTTTTATATTAAACGCCATTTTTAATGGAATTCCAGCGCATCTAATAAAATGAGGTCTACAAAAACCTTTAATTGCCCTTCCACCGCTATTAATATCACTTGGGTTCAGCTGCTGATCTTTACTAAATATTGATAAATCTTCTATATTCCATTGATCTCCCCATTCATTAGTATTGTCAGGAGTATAGTTCCATTGTGTTGAATTCAATAGATTCTTATCTAAGGCATTATAATACATTGTAAGTGCGTTAATATGAGTTTCCCATGCGGTATCTGGTTCTGTTTTGAAATTTTTGTAGGCAGATTTATTATTTATATCAAATGCTAATCCAAACTCTCCTATAATCGTAGGAACCCTACTCCATTTTGTAATAGAAAGTTCTTTTATCATTCCTAAGTGGCGAATAAACATTGATTGAACATTTTTTTTACCGACTATGGGCTTCTCTGCTATTGGATCGTAATTAGCTTTTAACATCGGTCTTTTTGTGCCAATTGTTGCTACATCATACCAATGAGACGCATTCACAGAATTTTTCGGTATTTTAAATGGGATATCTTCACCTCGCAGAAGTTTTTCAAACGATCCTTCAATGAACATAATTGATTCGGGCATAACACTGCGAATTGCTTCTGTAAATTTAAAAATATAAGGGGAAAGATAAACTTCAGAAAAGTTAATTTTTTTACCATTTTTAGACATAAAATAGTCGTTCTTTAATATTACTGGCTCTCCATTATCATCCAAATCCCATACTCCTTCTCTCTTCCAGATGGGCTCAACACCATCAAACCATGCCGAAATATTGTTTGGATTTAAGTCATCACATTTAGTCTCTTTGATACCAAACCTCTTTATTTCATGAAATCCGATGGATCTAGTATATCCCGCTCCTGTAAGCATAGCATCAATCGGCGTAAAGGCATAACCTAAAATATCTTTAAATCCTTTAATATTACTTCCATCAACTAATTTCTCAATCCAACCAGGATTTGGTTCATTTAAAGTATCAAAACCCAAAACTTGAGGATTATCTTTCACCCTTATTGCAATTTGTTTCATTGCACCAAAAAAATGGTTTTGTAGATAATCTTGAGCATTAACACCATCAATTTGACACGAAGGAGCAAAATCTTTCCCACCAAAAAATAGAGTAAACATCGTACCATTAGCTAATCTATTTTCGTTTCCTGTCCAATACATAGGACTATATGCCTTTGGATTATTGGGATCATATCTATATTGCATTATAAACGCAGCTTCAGAAGCATTAAACTTGGCAAAATCTAAACCTACTTTTCCAAAAGTCCATCCAGGTGCCCCATCACCACCAGACATTCTGCTCCAGACATCTTGATGGGGATTTATAAATGTGTATAAACCATAACTCTCAGCAATTTTAAGTATTTCCTCTATATAATCTAAATATTCTTTATCATATTTACCCGGACCTTCGTGTTCAATGGCTTCCCAGGTCACTAGAAATCTTAGACAATTAAACCCCCAATGTTTTAATCGAGTGAAATGCCCATCTGCTTCCTTTATTGGAAAAGGTCGATCCACAAAAGAAACATCCTTATGATCGCTAAAATCTGTTTGAAGGTGAGTTGCTCCATTTGGGTTTGAGGGCACTTTTGAGCTTGCTGATAAGTTCACACCTCTTAATAATACCGATCGCCCTTCAAGATCTATAAAAAATTCATTATTTACTTTTAAATTCATTTTATCTCTAAATTATTTTTTAGATGATATTATAAAAGATTATTTCTCTCTAAAAGTAAAAAAAGCAGTATCATCTATAAATATGTGATATTGATAAAAATGGGCTGAATTCAAGGAGGCATTTGAATTATTACTATAGTTCGAAGTATCATTAAACATATTCTTAGATAAAAAACTAAGATCTTATTATGAATGATAAAATCGCAACATTTGGAGAGATTATGCTGATTTCATAAGTTTCACAAGAAAATCTGAGTAAATTCTCTTAAAATATAAAATATAAAGATTAATGGGACGCATATAGGCTTTAAAATAGAAATCTTTTATTCATTCCTAATTAAAGAATCTTAAATGCTTAACATCGCAAGGATTATAAATTAAAAATGAATATTTAACATAATTAGTTAGGATACATATTCGTGAAATGTTTGCGTGTTCTAAATATATTATTCTAGTATTATACGGATATATTATTCTGTTTTCGTGCTTAGATATTAAAAACATCAAAATTAACAGTTTATAAGGTGGTTTTAATAAAGCTCATAACATGCCATATTCCAGAAGCCTATCTAAAAGGAATTGAAGAATTAGTTAACATGAACATGTACCCTAACCGTTCAGAAGTTATTCGCGTAGCAATTAGGGATTTACTCAAAATTGAACTCAGTACCCTTCTGAGGAAAGAATAAAAATTTTTTTCCTTTTCTTTATTATTTTTATTATTATTCTAAAATGGCTAATTGAATATCCGATTTATACTGAACAGTTTTTTATGCGACAGTATGTTATATTATTTCAATGTTAGGAATAACTGTTTGGATTATATTTTTTATCGGAAGTTATTTTATTATTTTTTTTGCTGCTGATATCTTTTTGGATAATTTGAAAGATATTTGTGTCATTTACAATTTATCACCTTTTATTATCGGAATGTTGGTTCTAGGAATTGATCCTGAAGAATCAATCGCGTCCATAATCGCTGCTATTAACGGGCTACCTTACGTTTCTTTTGGAAATGTAGTTGGTAATTCTATAATTGCTATGACATTACCATTTTCCTTATCATTACTATTCTATACTTTGAAGTTTAAATCTCTATCAAGATTTTACTTTATAATTTTATATATTTTATTAATTAATCTTCTTTTTAGCTTCGTATTTAACAATTTTATGTTTATATCCGGTTTAATCGCTTTAGGAGTATATATAATCTACTTTTTGAGGAATCTTAGGCATTATTCCCAAGAAAAGGATAGAATTACAGAGGATATCGAAGATGACATAAAATTTAACGAAAGAGAATCGATGGAATTACAAAGATCCTCTAAAGTAAAGAAGATCTTTATAACATTTATAGGGTTAGTTTTTATTTTTATAGGAGGTGAATTACTAATTTTATCTGCAGGTCAAATTATTGATATTCTACATATACCCGAAGCGTTTTTTGGATTTGTTATTATAGGGTTCGTTACTAATGTAGAGGAATTAACCTTGATTTTAAAATCCATAAAGAAAAAGTCCGTAGATATTGGTT
>JABUBN010000122.1_pt1 | contig 20003 bp, 14 predicted proteins | sample 7240341 | NCBI WGS metagenome assembly JABUBN01 (sample SAMN07256345, study PRJNA390944) | subsurface metagenome | isolation source: Methane hydrate marine sediment | place: Pacific Ocean: Eastern North Pacific, ODP site | reverse complement strand
TTATTTTTAAAAAAAACACGGATATACGCGGAAAATAACATCCGCAAATATAAATTAATATATAATCTGTTTTCAAGCATCATAACCTTATCCAAATAACCATATTGTTCTACCTCATCGTGGGTGTTGCTTGTTCAACCATACGCTCAAATTCTTCGATATTAGATGTGTAGTTAAATGCTGTTTCCAGAGTAATCAATCTTTTTGCATAAAGGTCATATAGAGATTGATTCATTGTTTGCATCCCGTATTTTGAACCAGCTTGAATTGTTGAATATATCTGATGTTCTTTCCCATCTCTTATTAGGGCTCTAATTGCTGGTGTGGCAATCATTACTTCTGTTACCAGAACACGTCCCTGGCCTATTTTAGGCAGCAGTTGTTGTGTGATAACACCTTCAAGAACAAACGCAAGCTGTGCCCGAACCTGTCCTTGTTGATAGGGCGGAAAAACATCGATTATACGGTGAATTGATTCAGCTGCTGAATTGGTATGGAGTGTTGCTAAAGTTAAATGGCCTGTCTCGGCAATTGTCAGGGTAGTGGCTATTGTTTCTATGTCCCTCATCTCTCCAACCATAACAACATCAGGGTCTTCTCTCAAGACATACTTCAGGGCATTGGCAAAGGATTTTGTATCACTACCAACTTGTCTTTGGTTAATAATCGCCTTCCGGTGTCTGAAGAGATATTCAATCGGATCTTCAGCCGTAATTATGTGACATCTTCTTTCACTATTTACCTTATCAACAAGTGCTGCTAATGTAGTTGATTTACCACTGCCCGTTGGACCGGTGCAAAGAATAAGGCCCTTGGGTCTATTGGCAAGATCTTGCACAATCTGCGGAATTCCTAACTCCTTAAATCCCCTAATTTCAAAGGGGATCGTTCGAATTGCGGCAGCAACACTACCTCTCTGTCGGAAACAGTTTCCTCGAAAACGGGAAAGGCCGGCAATGCCAAAAGAAAAATCCAATTCCCATTCCATCTCAAACTTCTTTTTTTGTTGATCATTCAATACACTAAATATCAAATTCTGGATTAATTCCGGCGTGAGTATTTCATAATTTGTTGGCACCAGTTCAGAATCAATACGATACATCGGTGGGGCTCCAGTCGTCAGATGTAGGTCTGTCGAATTTCTCTGCACCATCTCCTCTAAAAGTTGTCTCATTGTTACAGACATCTTGTCTCCTTTAATTAGTTATTATCATAAAATTAAAATGACGCTGTTTCTCTCATTAATTCCTCAATAGTTGTAATACCGTTTCTTATCTTATCAATACCATCATCTCTCAGAGTTTTCATTCCTTCTTTTATTGCTTGTCTGGCAATATTATCTGAAGAGGCATTTTTTAATATCAAATTTCTAATCTTTGGTGAAATCCGCATTATCTCATAGATCCCGATCCTGCCTTTGTATCCCGTCTGGTTGCAGTTTGAACAACCTTTTCCTTTATAAACCTTTCCATCGGGAAAAGCATCTTTAGGTATTCCTGTATCCTCAAGTAATTTTTTACTCACCTCTACAGGTTCTTTACATTTACTACAAATACGGCGCAAAAGTCTCTGTGCCTGAATCAATATCAATGCGCTTGAAATAAGATAAGGCTTAATACCAATATCGATCAATCGGTTAACTGTCGTCGGTGCATCATTTGTGTGTATCGTGGAAAATACTAAGTGGCCCGTAAGCGCCGCACGAATTGCAATCTCGGCAGTTTCAGAATCACGAATTTCACCCACTAATATAATGTTTGGGGACTGGCGTAAAAAGGCACGTAATGCATTCGCAAAGGTTAATCCAATTTTTTCGTGCGTCTGGATCTGATTTATACCATGAAGATTGTACTCTACCGGATCTTCAATAGTCATTATCTGTCGATCTGGTTTATTCAGACAAGCAAGTGTTGAATATAATGTTGTAGTCTTTCCGCTGCCCGTCGGACCTGTAACAAGCACGATACCATAAGGGCTCTCGATTGCCTTAAGATAGTATTTTAATGAGTCTTCAGCAAAACCGAGTTTTGTGAGATCGAGCATTAGCGAACTGCGGTCCAGGATTCTCATGACTACCTTTTCACCGTACAGTGTCGGAATTACTGAAACACGCAGGTCGATCATTTTATCGCCAACGAGAATATTAATTCTTCCACCCTGACACACGCGATGTTCTGCAATATTAATCTTTGCCATTAATTTTAATCTTGTAATAATTCCTGCTTTCAAATTTAATGGTGGAGTTTGCTGTTCATGCAAAATACCGTCGATTCTGAAACGTACCCTGACCATTCTTTCATAGGGTTCTACATGTATATCAGAGGCAGCTTTATTAACCGCATCAGCAATATAGAAATTAACCAGACGGATTACAGGACCTCCTTCAGCATCAGCTCGAAGCTTTGTCTCTTCAATTTCTTCTTCATACTCTGTTTCAAGAAGTTCCATATCTTCAATACCGAGCTCTTTTGCAGGACCGGTTTCGGCTTTCACCTCGGCAAGTGTTCTTTCCATTGTATAGTAACGGTCTAATGCCTCTCTGATACTCGATTCTGCTGCAAGAACCGGGTTTATTTCCATGCCGGTGATGAAACGCAAATCTTCAATGGCACTGATATCAGTCGGGTCTACCATTGCTAATTCTAAATATCTCCCTTTTCTATTTATCGGTAGCACTTCATAATGGTATGCCTTCTGGGCTGGTATTAAATCTAAAACTTCTTTTGGCGGGATAATATAATCAAGGTCGACGACTTCCATTCCATAAAGATTACTCAATTGTGCAAGTAATTTACCTTCAGATATCATTTCCAGAGTATTCAAAACACTGACTAAACGCTGCCCAGTTTCCCTTTTTTCCTGAATAGCCTTACGTAATTGTTCCTCGGTTAAAATACCATTTTTTACTAAATATACACCAAGTTTTTCTTCCATTATAGCACCATTGTTTCACGAATGACCTCTTCAATTGTGGTCAATCCTTGTTCTAATTTCAACTTTGCTGACTCATGTAGCGTAATCATACCCTCTTCAATTGCCTTCTTCTCAAGCTGCGCAGATGCTGCTCCCTGGAGAATCAAATCTCTTATCTCTGAAGTAATAATCATATTTTCAAATATGCCTATTCTTCCTTTGTAGCCGGTTCCACGGCAGTTTTCACATCCTTCTCCTTGGTATAAGGGAAAATCCAACTTTTTGGGATCAATACCGGCATCTTGTAATATGTCATCAGGATATTTCTTTTCTTTACGGCATTTTTCACAAATTTTTCTCAAAAGCCTTTGAGATTCTATTGCCAGCACTGTCGAGGCAATCAAGTATGATTCAACGTTCATATTCACCAATCTTGTTACAGTTGCTGCCGCAGAATTGGTGTGAACTGTAGAAATCACAAGGTGACCGGTCAATGATGCCCTGATTGAGATTTGTGCAGTCTCGAGGTCTCGGATCTCACCAACCATTATGATATTTGGGTCCTGACGAAGATACTCACGCAGTGCACTGGCAAATGTCAATCCAATATGCTCATTAACCTGTAACTGATTAATCCCCATTAAGGAATACTCAATCGGGTCTTCAGCAGTAATTATATTTATACCGGGATCATTCAATTCTTTCAAACCTGAATAAAGTGTAGTAGTTTTACCAGAACCAGTTGGACCTGTAACAAGCACGATACCATAAGGTGATTTAATTGCCTGGCGAAAAGTTTTTAAGTTACTGGGTTCAAAACCTAAAAGGTCAAGATTCAATTGTATTGCAGAACGATCGAGAATTCTCAAGGCAAGCTTTTCACCGAACAGGGTTGGAACTGTAGAGACACGAATATCGATAATTTTATTGTGGATCCTTGCCTTTATTCGACCATCCTGGGGCAGCCTCTTCTCCTCTACCTTCAATTTAGCCATAACTTTAATGACCGTTGCCAGAGACCTGTTCATCCTTTTTGGTGGTTTCATAACTTCATGTAGCATACCATCAATACGATATCTGATTCTCATGTCATCCTCGTACGGTTCAATGTGAATATCCGAAACGTTCATGTCTACTGCATCAGTAATTATCTTGCTTGTAAGTTTAAGGGCAGGCCCGCTGTCCCTATCGTCCTGAAAATCTGATAAATCTTCTTCCTCCTTCTGCTCTGCATTATCAATAACCTTTACATTTGCCTCACCTGCATCTGCCATTTCTATTTCGTACATCACATCAGATAGAAGTTTTTTGACATCATAGTGTTCCCGGACAATTTCCAAAATCGCATCTTCTGATGCAACAACCGGTACAACGTCAAAACCCGTAGCAAATTGAATGTCTTCGACTGCTGCTACATCACCAGGATTGATCATAGCAAGGGTAATTGTGTGGCCAAAACGATTTACCGGCACGACAAGATATTTCCCGGCAATTTCACTGGGAATCAATTTTAATAACGACTCGTCCAATTCGTGCTCTCTGAGATCTACTGATTCAATACCAAAATGTTTTGATAATGCTTTTAATAATTCTTCTTCTTTTACAAAACCGAGTTTCATCAGAGTAGACCCAATTCTTTTTCCATCCTTTTGCTGTTCTTCTAATGCTTGGGCAAGCATATCCTCTGAAATCAACCCCTGTTCTAATAATATTTCACCTAATTTCATATCTCTAATATAATATATGTAAATATGACGGATTGTCAAGTGTCAAATTATACCTACACTTCTGTGATGTACGAGAGACGACCGTTTCGCTAAGACGACAGACGCCCTGGTCCATCGTCTCGCATCCCTGGTCCTTCGTTTTTCTTCAAGTATCGAGCATAATAATGAAAAGTGTCTTCAGCGAAGCATGTCTTCAGGTTTTGATAGAAACCGTGTCTCCAGCCTTGCATGCAAAGGCGTGTCTCCAGCCGCAGGCGTGTCATCTTACTTCTTGGAACTTGCTTCTTGGAACTTGGTTCTTGGAATTTGGCTCTTGGAACTTGGTTCTTGGAATTTGTCTCTTGGAACTTGGTTCCTGGTGCTTGTCTCTTGGAACTTGGTTCTTGGAATTTGGCTCTTGGAACCTGGTTCCTGGAACTTGGTTCTTTTATCATTGACTTTTATCTATTTTTATGGTATAATACATGTGATTTTGGGTATTAATAACCTAATATTTAGTAGATTTGAACCAATGATTGGTTCTCGCATAGGTTTATGTGCGAATATTTCATCCTGCGATTCACACTTGATACCAACTCTAACAATCTTTTCCCAGGTTAAAAAAATTAACCTGAAAATAGTATTTACACCAGAGCATGGACTGTACGGAGCATTACAGGATCAGATAAAGTCATATGACGACTATGATAAAAAAAGAGGGATAATAATATACAATCTATACGGTAAAAGCCCGGTACCTGATATGCATCTACTAAAAAGCATAGATATTCTTGTAATTGATATACAGGATATAGGAACACGATATTATACATTTGTATGGTCGGCAATTCTCATGATAGAACAGATGGCAAAATTAAAAAAGAAAATCCTTATTCTGGACAGGCCTAATCCTTTGAATGGAGAGTCTGTACAGGGTCCGGTGCTCGAACCAAAGTATATTTCATTTGTTGGGCTTTATCCGGTACCGATCAGACACGGTATGACAGTGGGAGAATTGTGTAATCTTATAAATGGCGAATTAAAAATCGGCGCGCAAATAGAGATTGTTAAAATGAAAGGGTGGTCACGACAACACTACTATACTGATACGGGACTTTGCTGGACGTGTCCTTCTCCAAATATGCCGTCATTTGAAACGGCATTTGTGTATCCCGGGATGTGTCTTTTAGAGGGTACCAATGTTTCCGAAGGAAGAGGGACCACAAAACCATTTGAAATTTTTGGTGCGCCGTGGATTGATCCATTCACTTTTGTAAAGGCGATTAACAAGAAAAAGCTCCCTGGCGCAGATTTTAGACCAACCTATTTTATTCCCACATTCAATAAATTTAAAGATAGACTATGCGGGGGTGCGCAGATATATGTTACCGGTAAAAAAAGATTTGATCCAGTTTCAACTGGGTTGGAAATCATAAAAACCATTAAGAATTTGTATTCCGACAAATTTGAGTGGCGAAAACCGCCTTATGAATTCGAAAAGCGCAAACTCCCTTTTGATATACTTATTGGCAACTCATGGATAAGAGAAGCGATTGAGAAAAATAAATCAATAGTATCGATAAAAAGAAGATGGCAGCGAGATTTAGACAAATTTAAGAGAATAAGGAAAAAATACTTACTATATGGATAATGCGAATAATGCAAATACCTCGAATAAAAGCAAATAACCCGAATAATTATATGCGAATACCTATAATGCAAATGGCTCGAATGATTCGTGCAATTCGTGTTTCAACATTCGCCTGTCCTGTAGCGTTAGCGTACAGGGCCGCGATTCGATGTAATTCGAGTTATTCGTGGTAAGTATGAATGCTTTAATTCTTTCTGCTGGATTAGGAAATCGATTGAGGCCAATGACCGACTTCGTACCAAAACCATTATTGCCAATCGTCGATTGTCCAGTAATTGGAATAAATATCGCGCGCCTTCTTAATTTTGATATAAAAACTTTTGGCTTCAATCTTTTTTACAAACCAGATATGATAAAGAAATTTTTACAAAAAACATTGGCTAACACATATACTGTCATTGAACAAAAGTTAAAAGGCACGGGAGGCGCACTGCTGAATTTCAAGGAATTTTTAAAAGGAGATTTTATCGTTCATAACTGTGATATTATTACTAATATTGATTTAACAGAAGCAATCGCATTTCATAAACATCATAAATGCCTTGCCACGCTCGTCCTGACCAAAAAAACCGGAACGAATTTTGTTGAAATAGATAGAGATTTTCGTGTAAAACATTTTTCTGAGAATGAAAATAAAAACTTCTATACATTTACTGGATGTGCGGTCCTATCTGATAACATCTTCTCATATCTTCCCAGCAAAGCAAGTTTTAGTATGATTGAGGTTTATCAAACGTTAATTGATAATGATGAACCAATCTCCGGTGTACCAATACAAGGCGCATGGTATGACATTGGTACTCATAAGAGATACTGGCAGGTTCACCATGATATTTTGAATAAAAGAATAAAAATAAAGGAGGTTAAAGTTAATTATCATCATTATGTACATCCCACAAGTAATGTTCAAACCAAAAATCTTAGCGGTTTTGTCAGCATTGGAGCAAATTGTTTTATATCTGACAATGTAACCCTGAATAACACTGTCGTCTTTAATAACAGCAGGATCCAGGAGGGTAATTTCAGCAACTGTTTATTATCAGATAAGTTTTGTATTAATATAAAATGAGAAAAAAGGAACTGGACATGGAATATAAAATCATTAAAAAAATAAGCATCGGTGGGTCTGATCGGATATTTTACCGCTGTGCTAAAGGAAAGCAGACTTTTATACTAATCTGGGATAGGGATATACAAACTTACTTAAAATTGCAAAAGCACCTGTTTGACAGAAAAATTGCAGTACCTGAAATCGAGTGGTCAGATGAGGATGCAAATCTGCTGTTAATCGAGGATTTGGGCAATGATTCTCTTTACGAATTAGCAAAAAAGCGAAAGGGGATTTATTCTGCTTATCGGGCTGCGATTGATGAACTTACAAAGCTACAGATTGATGGTTATAATGATGCACCAATCGATGTGTACTACGATTATGAGCACATCAAATGGGAACAGGAATATTTCAAAGAATATTTTCTCCATCAATTCTGTAGAATTCCAAAGACAAGAATAAAAAAGATTGATGACGAATTAGAATTGCTGGCACAAGAAATTATCAAAAAAACAGAACCATGGCGCAATTTTTTTATGCACCGCGACTATCAATCACAGAATATCTACATCAAGAATAAAAAAGCAAAGATCATAGACTTCCAATCAGCGAGGATTGGCCCGCTAACCTATGACCTGACATCATTGCTAAGGGATCCGTATGTTAATATTTCTAAAGAGGCAGAACGCAAGCTTATAGATTATTACTTGAAAGTTCTAAGAAAGCGGGGCGTTAGGTTTAAGAAAAGGGAATTTATAAATATCTATAACCTAACAGGATTACAAAGAAATATGCAGGTGCTCGGTGCATTTGCTAATCTTTCATTAAACAAAAATAAGGTTCACTTTAAAAAATATATTCCTCGTGCAGTAACATTAATACAAGAAGCATTGAAAAAGAGCGAATTTAAAGAATTATTTAATATCGTCACATGTCCTGAAGTCTGTCCATAAGGATGTCATTTGAGACGCTCCATAAATTCTTAACTGATTGTACTACAAAGGAAAAAATTCCGGGCTGTGTTTGCTGGATAGGAAACGACAAGGATACGCTATTCTTCCACGAATATGGCTATGCTCAAATAGTTCCTGAGAAGATAAGAATGAGTAGAGATACAATATTTGATCTTGCTTCAATTACAAAACCAGTGGGTACTGCCATGGCAATTATGCAACTTACTGAAAGAAAAAAGATAAAACTTGATGATAAAATAAAGAAATTTCTGCCCGATTTTAAAAATAAACCGAACGGAGAAAAAACAATTCATGAGTTATTGACCCATACATCGGGCATACCGGCATGGTTTCCAATTTATATTTTGTCCGAAGAAAAACGTATGGACTACCTTGCAAAAACGAATACTGGGAAAAGTAAGGTGATATACTCGTGCCTGGGCTATATAATACTTGGGAAAATTGTCGGAATAGTTTCAGGGTATAGTCTTGATAAATATTGTACTACTTATATCTTCAAAAAAACCGGCGTGAAGACTACAAGGTTTGGCAATATTACGAAAAAGAATATCGCAGCAACTGAGTTCGGTAATAAACACGAAAAAAAAATGGCATTAAAATATGGTAAAGTATCAAAGATAAAATGGCGGGATTATGTAATCAAGGGCGAAGTTCATGACGGTAACGCGTTCTATAGTTACAAGGGCGTATCTGGTAATGCCGGACTCTTTTCAAATGCAAGAGATTTAGCAATGATTATGCGCCATTATCTTGATGAAGAGATTGTAAAACCCGGTACATTAAAGATGATGATTAAAGACCATACAGGTGCAAAAGAAAAACGTGGATTGGGCTGGGTCATAGACCCATATCCTGAACTCCTCGCTCATACTACATTTTATCACACAGGTTTTACTGGCACAATGTGCCTTGCCGAACCAAAATCGAATTTAATTATCATCCTCCTTACAAATGTAATACATCCAAAAGTCAGATTGGGCATAATGCCCGAGATAAGACGGAAAGTAGTTAAACTAACAAGTAAAATCTTAAGGAGTAGACAGTAGTTAGTAGACAGTAGACAGTAGTTAGTAGACAGTAGATAGTAGACAGTAGATAGTAAATAGTAGTTAGTAGTTAGTAGACAGTAGACAGTAAATAGTAAGTAGTCCCGCACGGCAGTGCCATCTGTTGTGCCGTAACCGTTCACGTTTGTGAACCATAACCCTTGCTTGACAATTGAATAAATGTCCTTATAATATTTTAAATGTTAAAGTATTACGCTATTTTTTTAACATTAATATCTGTTATTTCAGCTCAGGAGGCTGATTCATTAAAGGATTCTGTAATAGTAAAAGAGCAGGTTTCATTGAAGATAAGTCCTGAAATAAAATCCCTTCATGACCCCTGGTTTTCCCAGGATAAGTTTCTACACTTTTCAGCGTGTGCTGCGATTTCCGGGATTACATACCATTTCTATGTTTGCCGTTTAAAAAAGGATAAAAAATTGGGAAAAGTTTACTCAATTTCTATAACCGCCCTAATTGGCATTGGCAAAGAAATATATGACAAGAAAAAGAAAGGGCATTTTTCCTGGAAGGATATGTTCTGGAACGGCGTTGGATTAACAGCAGGATACCTTTTATTTATTCACGATTTTTAGGTATTTGTTTGTCTTTAGGTATTTAGATATTTGCTTATCTTTACGCTTTTCGCCCTACGCCCAACGCTCCACGCCTTTTGCTCTTACGTAATATTCCCTATTGACATATTGCGAATTTTAATTATACTTTTTCATAGTGAAAATATAAACTTCAATCCATACGATTCCTCTACGGCAGAGGAGGGTTGAAAAGTTTAATTATAATAAAATGTTTGAATTAATTAACCGGTCTTAAGTTAATTAGTTAACCAACCCAGGGGGTGTTTATGTTTATTATTGCGTTTTTCTTAATTGGGGAAATGTGTCATACAACAGGATTTATTGACATCCCAACAGTTAGTCAATACGACATACCAGGCATGTTTGGTGGCGGTATAATGTTTTCCATGCCTTTTTCAACTGAAGACCCAATTCCTTCTGATCCTGTAGACCCAGACCCAAAGGATTTTACATTGACCCTTCGCTATGGTTTTGGAGGCAGGGGCGAAATAGCTTTATCAATGTATACACCATCTGCCTTTGCATTGGCTGTTTCGTATTTGTTAAAAGAAGAAAGAGGTAATACCCCGGCATTATTCTGCGGTTTAGACAATATAACATATAATCCGCATATTTCAACGATTGGGATTAAAGATACTGTAGGTTTTGTTGAAGAAAAGAATTATGCTCGATTTAACCATAGGCCTCCGGAATTATTATCCGCCTATATTGCAATGCAGAAATCTCTTGGTCAATATCTCAATCTTGTGATCGGTCTTGGCAGGGGAAGATTTGTTGGTTATGGACCAAGGAGTCACATATTCAATACTGATTTGTTTGTTATGGGTGAAGATTATACAGATTCGACAGCAAGTATTTCTGGGTGGGCATTTGGTATATTTTTTGGAGGTTCAATAAGATTTCCATTTGGTCTTGAATTGATTGCTGAGATCGATGGCAGGGATGGTAATGCCGGTATAAAATATCATCATAAATACTTTACTACTACATTTGCTATTACCAAGGCTGAACATTTTTGGAGTCCCAAACCATATTCACCAAGGTTCACGATCGGTTTAGAAACAAATAACCGTTTTATGCTTGAAGGACCAAAAGTCGGTGCTATTGAATGTATAGTCAGGGATCATACATCAAAACAGCTTTTACCCAATTCAATAGTCGATATTAAAGAAATAAACAAACGGTATAAAGCAAAAGGCGGAACATTCATGGTAAGTTTACCTGTGGGTAATTATACCCTCACTGTAATAAAACCTAATTATGTTGATTATATTGCCAAGATTTTAGTCAAACCCGGTGTTAAAAGCAAATTAATTTTCAATCTCAAAAAGACTGAGGAGGCATTGAGATATGAGGTGGCTCTAAGGCAAAAACAAACTAATATCAAAAAATATTTTGACCAGGGAAAAGTATATTATACACAAGGTAAATTGAACGAAGCAAAATCTTCATTTAATATGGTTCTTTCCCTTAACCCGGATCATCAACAAGCAAAGGAGTATTTAGTAATAATCGAACCCAGGCGTGCAGAATTGATTTCAGTTTACACCAGTGAAGCAAGGTCAAGAACACGGGCAAAGGATCTGGCTAAGGCAATTGAATACTGGCAAAAGGTGTTTGATCTTGACCCGAATAATACAGACGCAAAAGCAGGGATAGCCAGTTTGCAAAAACAAATTGCCGCAGCGAAAAAACCAACCAAGCCGAAGAAACCTGCTAAACCAAAAGAACCGGTTATAACAAAAGCGCAAATTCAGGCTTTATATAAAAATGGTGTTTCTAATTTTACAGCTGAAAAATATAATGAGGCTTTAAAGATATTTAAACAGATCATTGCTTATGATCCGAATCACAAAGGCGCAAAAGACTACAAGAAACGGACTGAGGCAAGAATCAGAGTGTTGAAAGGCGGAGGATAATAGCGCAAAGATAAGCAAATACCTAAACCCCGTTAGATGTTTAGTATCTAAACGGGGTAAATACCTAAAAGATGGTAGATGGGTTTGGGTTATGATGCGGGAAAGTTCCAAGAAGTAAAAAGCAAGAAAACCAAATAAACTAAAAAAACTAGAAAAACAAAAAAACTAGAAAAACTAAAGAAACCAAATAAACCAAAAAAACCAGAGAAACCAGAGAAGCTAAAAAAACTAAAGAAACCAGAGAAACCAGAAGAACACGCTGTACTGGAAACACATTGCTATTTATTCACTACATGTATTGCTTTTTTGTAGAAATTTTCTGCGGCTTCGTGGATTATTTCGGTTAAACTTGGATGGGGATGTATTGATTCGGTAATATCACTTACTGATAACCCTTTATCAATAGCAATAATACCCTCTGCAATAAGGCTTGATGATTCAGCACCCAGTATATGTAAACCAAGTAATTTACCATTTTCATCACCCACAATTTTAACTAATCCCTGGCTCTCCCCCATTGCCAGAGCTTTACCAGAAGCACGATATGGGAATCTACCAACTTTTACTTTATATCCCTTGTCTAATGCCAGTTTTTCTGTCAAACCGACTGATGAAAAAGGAGGAATTGTAAATACACAGGAAGGGATTGTTTTGATTTGTACATTTTGTTTATAACCGCCTATTATTTCGGCAACTTCAATACCCTGCTTTGTTGCCTTATGTGCTAATAATGGTGCACCTATAATATCACCAATTGCAAAAATGTTTTTTATATTAGTTCGTAAATTATTATCAACAATTATAAAGCCTTTCTTATCTGTTTTAATACCAATATCTTTAAATGCTTCCTCTTGAGGACCTCGTCCAACTGTGACGAGTATTTTGTCGAAAATTTCTTTTGATTCTCCTTCAGGTCTTTTTATTATAGTCTCAAGCCGGTTATTTTTAATCTCATAGCCAATAACCTGGGAATTAAGATATATCGAAATTCCCGACTTCTTAAGGATTTTACAGAGACTTTCGCACAATTCTGTTTCCATACCGGGTAGAATCTGTTCCATCATTTCAACGACCGTCACCTTACTTCCCAGACGTGCATAAATAGTCGCCATTTCAAGACCAGAAGCACCTGCTCCTATCACAAGAAGGTCTCGAGGGACATCTTTCAACTCAAGGGCATGGTCAGTATTAATAATGAATCTACCATCAAAATCAAGACCTGGCAAAGGAGTAACATCAGTACCCGTAGCAATAACAATGTATTCAGCCTCAAATATCTGCTTATCTCCATTTTTTTCAACCTGAACACGGTGTTCAGAAATCACTTTAGCAAATCCCTGTTTCCATTCAATATTATTGGACTTAAACAGAAATTCTATACCAGTTCTTAATCTTTTAACAATACTATGTTTCCAATTTCTCATGATATTTATATCAAAACCATGAAACTCAATATTAAAACCCATTCTTTTTGCTTTTTTGAAATTATCAGTCATTTCACCGGCATAACTCAGTGCTTTTGTTGGAATACAGCCCTGATTAAGGCATAAGCCACCCAGATATTTTGCCTCTATAACCAATACTTTTTTGTTTAACTGACCAAGCCTGATCCCACAGGGATAACCACCGGGCCCAGCACCAATGATTATTGCATCATATTTCGTATCCATGGATTGAGTATATGGAAAATGGACATAATGTCAATGTCGGGACTGTTTCTTGTCTCTTGGAACTTGGTTCTTGTTTTTTATCTTCAGGTTTTGATAGAAACCGTGTCTCCAGTGAAACGTGATTCCAGCCGCAGGCGTGTCATCTTATTTCTTGGAGCTTGCTTCTTGTATCTTGGTTCTTGGAGCTTGTTTCTTGCTTCTTGTCCCCCGGTCTCCTTGTCTTCAGCTTGCCCCGTTAAATACTATGATTCTCAGCCGTTGTGCTCATTTTCGCCACGTATGTCATCCCAATTTGCACAATAACATAACTCTTAACGTATTATTTAACAGGGCGCAGCATGCAAAGGCGCTTTTCAATCCGCAGCCATTTTCATCAGGGAACCAAAACTCTTCAAACAGAAATATATAAAATTTGAATGATAATCAAAGTCAATTCTGGGAACAAGTAATTGTACCCAGAACCGATTTTTTTTAACAAATGTGAATAGCTTTTCAATTTTTTCATCATCCAGTGTACCTGCGATTTTTCTCAGACGTTTACCAATATCGAGTTCCGAAGCTAATGCACTGCGCCAGGCTAATTCATAATCATTCAGACTACAACCATTTTTAATTGTTTTGCTTAATTTATCTACAGCTATTTCAGAACATAATAAGCCATAAAAGATTGCTCCACCCGTAGTCGTTTTGACCTGGCCTGCAGCCTCGCCGATTGCAAGAATATTTCCTTTAACACTCTTTTTAATCGGACCATAGGCAATTGGTTTTAGTTTTAATTCATCTCTGTTAAGCTTTTTAACTGAAAAATTCAACCTTTGTTCGAGCATTCTCTCAAGCCATATTCTACCTTTTCTATTCACAATAACGCCAATCCTCGATGAGTTATCGCCCGCTGGAATAACCCAACCAAATGAACCGGGAACGAATTTATGTCCCATATGTATTTGAATGTTTGATTGTGAAAAGGATATCGGTATTTCAATCTGGGAGCCGTAGAGAAACTTTGGTGGTTTACTCATTCCTGTTTTAGAATGAAGTTCATAATTAATTCCTGTAGCAAGAACTACAGTCTTTGCATGATATTTTTTCTTATTACAAACTATAGTGTAATAACCGGAATTATCCTTAATGTCTTTTACTTTCTGTTTCAAAATGACATCAGCCCCAAACTTCTTAGCTAGTTTCAAAATACTTTTGTCAAAAATTTTGCGACTGAGCACATATGCAAAAACATCCTGAGGTTCATATTCCAATCGTTGACCAGATGGCGAGATAAAGGTCGCAGAATCTATCCGCGATAAAATGGATTTGCTTGGTAAATCATATCGCTTGAATGCGTCCTTACCAATTACACCGGCGCAAATAACATTCTCACCAATATTCTCTTTTTCATCAAGCAGGCAAACATCAAATCCTTTATCTGCTAATTGATATGCAGTATACGAACCAATTGGTCCAGCACCTACTACAACCACGTCATATTTTTTTCTCATTTCATTCTATTTTGTTTTTTCTAACATCTTAAGTTTCAAACCGCGTTTTTCCCATCTACCTTTAAAGGTCACAAGAAATGACAACAGAATAAGTTTTATATCCAGGAATATGTTCATCTTTTTGATATAGAGTAAATCATATTTGAATTTGTGCCTTCGCGCTATATCACGCGGCGCATAAACCTGGGCAATGCCGGTAAGACCAGGTCTGACTTCAATCCTTTTTTCATAACCCGGTATATCATAAATATGAATACATTTACCATTGCTACAGGCTTCAATCTCAGAAGGTAGAAGCGCCCTGGGACCAACAAAACTCATTTCACCAAAAAAAATATTTAATAGTTGCGGCAATTCATCTATGGCAGTTTTTCTTAAGAACCTGCCGACCCCCGTAATCCTGGGATCATTCTCAATTGCCTGGTAACTAACTTTTTCTTTCAATGTGTGTTTAGTCATTGAGCGAAATTTCAGAGAATTAAAAAGTTTTCCATGCTTTCCAATGCGTTTGTGTCTAAAAAAAACAGGAAACCCATCTTCAATGATAATTGCAATCCAGATTAATATCCATAACCAGGAAGAGAGTATTATTCCAATGCTTGATACAAAAATATCAAAAAATCTTTTTGAAAAAGGTTCTTTCATGAATTTCTATAATTTAACAACCCTGTGTATTTCATGAGAATTAATGGCTCTTAGCGCCACTTTGAGCGATAAAAGTCCTGCCTCAGCACTTACAACTTCGCCTTTTTTTGTTTTAATAAACTCAACAAAAAACTGAAGTTCTCTTTTTAACGGTTCTTCCTTTCTCAAATTTATCTCCTCAATATTAATTATATCAATATCTTCTCCATGACCTTTTTTATAAATTCTAAGTGTTTGATTTAAATAACTCAACTCTGCATAACCCTTTATCCCGGTTAGAGTCAATTCCCTCACCTTTACCGGTGTTATCCAGTTAACCTGTAACAAAACGTTAACGCCATTATAATCCAGAAAAATATCACCATAGTCAAACCTTTTGCTGTTGAGTGCCTTTCCTGCCTGTGCATAAATACTCTTTGGTTCTTTTCCCAGTAAAAAATTGCACACATCGATATCATGAACAGCCAGATCGATTATTACATCAACATCACTTACCCGGGGTGGATATAAACCAACCCTTTTACAATTTATTGAAATTATTCTGCCAAATCTATTTTGCCTGATAAGTTTCTTCAATTCCTGAACAACAGGATTATATCTTTCAATATGGCCTATACAAACCGCAATATTATTTTTTTTGCTTTTATTAATAATTTTTTGAGCCGATTGTATAGATTCGGCAATTGGTTTTTCAATCAATATTGGTATCTGCTTATCGATACAGGCGATTGCGACATTTTTATGCAGGGATGTGGGAACTGCAATTGTTGCAGCGTCTATTTTTTCAGAATCAATCAGTTTTAAAAAATCACTGTAATATCTACAATTAAATTTTCGCGCAATCTTCTGTCCGATATGCTTGTTGCGATCGGCAACAGCAACAAGATTCACTCCTTCAATCTCAGCATAGACACGGGCATGATGTCTACCCATATTTCCAACGCCAATCACCGCAACATTTATATCTTCCAGCATAACACCATCCTATATAAATCTGTTACAAAGTCAATAGTTGAATAAAAAAAAGGGGGGTGTTTTTTTGTCTATTTAGTTTTTTTGGTTTGTTTGGTCCCGCCGTATTTTCAAACAGCCCCGCTGTTTATCAGTACGGGACAAGCGGGATAAATTTATTTGGTTTTCTTGCTTTTTACTTCTTGGAACTTTCCCGCATCCAAACCCAAACCCATCTACCATCTTTTAGGTGTTTACCCAAGCTCATTACAAATGGGCTGGGTTTAGGTATTTGATGTATGCGCTCTATGCTTCGTCGTGAAAATCAATCCGATTCCAATGGCAACGCCCATTACATCAATGAACCAATCAGTCATTGATGCGCTGCGCCCTGCCAGAAACATTTGTGCCACCTCATCGAACGTGCCAAAACCCAATGCGCAAATCCCAGCCATGACTACACAGCATAACATCGATTTCTTGCATGAATTTTTGATTGCGCGAAACACCAGATAGGTAAAGGCCGCATATATCAGAATATGACTCCAGTCACGAGTTTTACCCACAAACATGCACACAGTGGCATGATTCGCATCAGGTACCCACAACGCAGTTACGTGGTTAATGATACGCAGGGTGTTTTCATTGGTTAACAAGACATTCGCTGCAACAAATAAAATGCCTAAATACGTCACTACGGGCAGCCATGAAAAGGCATATTTTTTGATGCTGTTTGTGTTCCAAATAGGTCGTTCTGCCCATTCCAATCCTGGATGCTCCTTCACAATGCTCGCTCGATATTTCCTGTAGAGTAACAGCAAAACAAATATCATTGCCATCAAGTTTATTAGAATATCCAATAGTTCAAAACCTCTCGATGGCATTAAGGACTGGATAAGTTCGTCAGCACAGCAGATACCAACTGTTGTGAAACCAGCAAACAAAAAATGCTTCATAGAAATAATTTTCTTATCACCTCTGAACCCACGGAATAATAAAAAGGTAAGAATCGCATAGACAATAAAATGCGATAATTTACGTACTATGGTCCAGAGTGTCGTCAATACATAAAGAGGTGTTTCCGGCACAACTAATCTTATACTATCGCCAAAAACTCTGAAAGTATCCCAGGTATAGATATACTTGTCAAAGATATTAAAGGCTGGGAATATCAATACGAGAAACGCAAGTAAGGGCATCCAGTATGTTACTACAGGCTGCAACCATGGGTTCGAAGTTGCAACCTGTTGCCTATCAAGAATCCCTAATTTCGCCTCTCTTCTCTCCCAATTGCTTCTGAATGTTACTAAGAAAGAAATGAATATAAGCTTCAGATCTAACCAAAAAGCCCTTTTTCGGATATATAATAAATCATATTTAAACTTATGTCTTCTTGGTATATCACGCGGAGCCCATATCTGAGCAATGCCTGTAAGTCCTGGCTTTACAGTAATTCTTTTGGCATAACCAGGAATCTCTGCAATAGCAAGTGTCCCGCCATTTGTGTATACATTACCAAGTGAATGCACCTCTTTTTCTTCTGGTAAAAGTACTCTCGGTCCTACAAAACTCATCTGTCCCAGAAATATATTTATCAACTGAGGTAATTCATCGAGTGCACATTTCCTGAGAATCCTACCAACCTTTGTAACTCTTAGATCGTTTTCTGTAGCTTGAATATTGACCTTTTCTTTTAATGTTGATTTCACCATTGAACGAAACTTATAGTTTTTGAACAACTTGCCGTATTTGCCTATTCGTTCTTGTCGTATGATCACAGGAAATCCATCCTCCATCATAATGGCAAGCCATATTAGTGCCCACAGCGAGGCAGAGACAATCAATCCTATCCCTGAGAGCAAAACATCAAATGGTCTTTTCAACAACGGCTCTTTACCTTGAAGCCTTTCTGCAACTTGTACAACATCAACTGCATATCGAGTTCTTACGTGACTCCTATGGAAATCCTGTGTTGTTGCCTCTCTATACATACGCTTATTGTTTAAAGGCATAATCCTCGATCCTTTTTACAATACAATCTTTTCATGTCTACTATAAACTTAATTAAGAATTACAAATTCTCAATTGCGTATCTTACTGAAAAGTTCCTTAGTAAAATTACCCAGTAAAAAAACAAAAAGCCCAGAGGGTTTTTCCCCTGTGGGCTTTACCTGTAAAACAAATGTGAGATTAGTTATTTAATTTCAAAATAAAGCGCTCTGGCTTACGAATGGCATCTTGTTTATTTAGTCCCTTTGGCTTTTTTAGTTTATTTAGTTTTCTTACTTCTTGGAGCTTGCATCTTGTTTCTTATCTTTAGTTCTTTTGGATTTTTACCCAAGCCTGTTATGAACGAGCTGGGTTTAGGTGTTTAGGTATTTGATGTATTGTAGATCTATAATTATGTTATAGTATAACATATAAGTCGCCCTATTTACCCAAGCCCTTTTGTAAAAGAGCGGGATTCATCGGGCATTGTTTGATGAATAAAAAAAACCGCCAGTGCACATTGGCGGTTTTAACACATTGAACTCAAGGGCGCTTTACATTACCAAATCAGAGGTGTCTCGCCTCGATATCGAAATGGGATGTGCCTCAGCTATGGAATGCTTTTATCTGATAAATACATGTTATTTCTCAGTTTAATGAAAAATCCTGAGGCAAGATGGCGATTAATGAAGTTCTTTGCTGCATACTGCGATACATCAAAAATCCGCTGAAAATCAATAGGAGAAAACAAAAAAATGCCTTTTTTCTTAAGGATTTTCATTACTTTAAGTGGATTCAGTTTTTCCACTTTCTTGTGTAAAAAGTGAATTGCCTTCATATTGCAATCATAACCAAAAAGAAAATTCAGTCAAGACTGAATTTAGATTTAGCTCTAAAAACGAGGATCCCACATAATTTACGAGCTCCTGCATTAGTTCACGTTCATAAAACATACCGATTCCTCCATTTGTCATGTTCATTATATAAATAACTCGATAATTTGTCAATAGGCATTAACAAATTATCGATATACGATATCGCTGAAAATTGTCTTCGTAAGAACATTATACCTGTAATTTTGCTTCTACCAAGCACAATTTTACTTAATCTTCATTATTCAAGCTTCTTCTGAGATTTACCATGTTTTACTTTCTTCCTCATCTGCTCATCATTCTTTTTCTTTTTTTGCCGCATTTTTACTTGCTATTCATTCCCACTTTCTCGAGAAAGTGGGAATGTGGGAGGAAATTAGCAGTAGTCCTTAATTATTTCGAGCGCTTTAGTTACAGGTTGAAATAAAAAGTTCTTAGAATCAGTATTTAGTTCAAAATCGAAAAACTTGCCTTTTCGCGTCTGTTTTACTATGCCTGCGGAAACCAGAATCTTTAGATGGCGTTCA
>JABUBN010000121.1_pt1 | contig 20036 bp, 18 predicted proteins | sample 7240341 | NCBI WGS metagenome assembly JABUBN01 (sample SAMN07256345, study PRJNA390944) | subsurface metagenome | isolation source: Methane hydrate marine sediment | place: Pacific Ocean: Eastern North Pacific, ODP site | reverse complement strand
TTTCAAATACTCAATACCAAATTCCGGCGGTGTTCCAAAACTACCCAGTTTGTGAATAATCGCCTTTGCTAATCTTGGATCTATCTTGTTTTTTTGGCTTTTCTGGTTTGTCTGGTTTCTCTTGTTTTTCTGGTTTTTTTTGTTCATTTAGTTAACCTGATACCCTGATTTTCTTTCCCGTGTCTCTTTTTTTGGAATTTGTCATTAGGTATTTGAAATTCATTTGTAATTTGATATTTGTCATTTGTCATTTATCCCTTATCTCTTATCCTTTTCTTTTTAAATGTCTCTTGATCTCCTGATTTCCTGATCTCCTGGTCTTCTGATCCCCTGATTCCCTGATATCCTGATCCCCTCGTATCTCGGTATTCCAGCATCCAAACCCACTAACCACCCCGCACTTTGTTGTTCAAATCGCCATCTATTTTTGGCAATAAATAAATTTGAATCCTAACACACATAAGAGACCCTACTGCTTACGGCAACAAAGTGCGGGGTCGAAGGATATATGCGAATAATGTGTTCCCTCACCATCCTCATTTTCTAATATCCAGATTGAATTCATTTTATCAATAGTTGCATCGAATGTTGCAACATACAATTTTATACCTCTCTCCAATAAATTAGATTTTCTCAATAAATAAAGCATATAACTCAACTTAACTCTGGAATATTCATGAAAATGAGTTTTTTGAGGATCAACAAAAAATTTCCTGGATTGTTTCAACATTACATACTCATTCAGAACATCAGTAATCAATAATTTCTCGCCAAATGATTTATTGGCAAGTTTAATCCGGTTACTGTAAGCTTTATAAAGACCCTTAAATATCTCTTCGGGTGTAGATTTCATCATATTTAAATCATTATCATATTTCTTAATCGTTTCGAAGATTACTTTTGGTTGAAGAGAAATTTTGGACTTTATCTTCTCAATCTCTGGGCCAAAAAACAGCGTAGCTTGTCCAAACTGAAAATCCAATTTCAATGTATAAAAACCTACCCTGATTAATGGATACTGGCCTTTGATCTTTTTTCCTTCATTTGAAAAAAGAGCAGTCAACTCCTTACCAAATTTAAACCGAAAATCTTCTTTAAATGTCTCAACACCCTGTTTCTCTTTTTTCAACCACGTGTTCAATCTATTTTTTAGTTCAAAATCAGGCAATTCAGAAATAAGCCGTTCAATTTCACCTATATTTTTTTCTAATAGATAAGCATTATCCACGGGATTTTCTTTTGTTTTATTATAGGCATTTACTAATTTTATAATGCGGTTTAAACTATTTACAAATGTTCTAAGATCATCAATGATTTCCTTCACATATCATTATAATCCAGAAAAATCAACTGTCAAGCAGCGGTGCTAACAACAACCAGATGGCTCTGATAATTTAGAGCCAGTTGTTGGTGAAAATGGTGTTTTTACTGAAGGCATGAATTTTAGTTATGATGGCGAGAATAACTGGATAGACCATATCAATCCTACAGGTAGTGGTTTCTTAATCTTTCATGATGGTAATAATGCATATAATTGTGGGGTTGCAAATGATGCAGGGATATACAAAACAGTTGGCACTTCGTTTGAGTTAGGTTTATTGACTGATAATACTCCACCATCGACCCGCGCATTATTGCTCGATTCAATAATGCATTTCTTCGGGATAACACCTGGTGTTACTGAAACGGTTGAGCATTCAGATTTAAATTATTCATGCTTTGAAGTATATCCAAATCCATTCTCAAAGCTGACAAATATCAAATTTCAGATGCAAGATGTAAGAAGTAAGAAGCAAGATATTTCTTTGAAAATCTACGATGTTTCAGGCCGAATAATCAAATCTTTCAATCTGATTTCTGGCGTCTTGCCTCTTGCTTCTGCTGTAATCTGGGATGGGACAGACCAGAATGATCGAATGGTTCCTGCTGGTGTCTATTTTGTACGGTTCACTGCTGGCGGTTTAACTAAAACGCAAAAAATAATTTTATTAAAATAAAATCTATATCTTAAACTTCTCGCCTAAATACAATTTCCGTGCCTTTGGATTATTTATCAAGGTCTGCGCGTCTCCTGCAAGAAGAATCTTTGCATCATAGATAAGATAGGCATGGTCTGTAATCTCAAGGGTCTCTCTTACATTGTGGTCTGAGATAAGAATACCTATACCCTTTTCTTTTAAATGTAATATCAACTCTTGAAGTTCAACCCGTGAAATCGGATCAATTCCTGTAAAGGGTTCGTCAAGAAGCAAAAATTTTGGATTACTTATTAATGCCCGAGCAATTTCAACTCGCCTTCTTTCGCCGCCAGAAAGAGTATATGCTTTTTGATTCTTAACATGCAGTAGACTAAAATTCTTTAATGACTCGTCTGCTTTTACTTGAGCCTGTTTATGATCCATGCCGAGTATTTCATAAATTGCAATAAGATTTTCGTCAACCTTTAATTTTCTAAATACACTCGGTTCCTGGCATAAAAATGATATACCCAACCGCGCACGTTGATATATCGGAAAATCAGTAATTACCACATCATCTAAAATAATATCTCCATTGTTTGGTGCCAGCAGACCAACAATCATGTTGAATGTTGTTGTTTTCCCGGCTCCGTTCGGTCCAAGGAGACCAACAATTTCGCCTTTTTTTATCTCTAAGTTTATTTTATCAACAACCACCCTACGTCCAAATTTTTTGGTCAGATTCTTAGTCGCCAGCATCCTCTGCCTTTCTTTTTAAGCTTAAAACACCCCTTGGTTCACCCTCTACTATTATCCTTGATGCCTTACCATCCTGAAATATAATGCTAATCGAGTCACCCTCAACAACATTTTTTGATCCCTCTTCAGTGTAGTATTTAGATGTTCCTCTTTGTACGTTAAAAGACTCAATATTTCTATTCTTCATTTTAAATTGACCAGTTTCTCCTTTCAATTCATTGTTTTTCTCTAAAATGAAAGGTCTTGTCATAGTCCCGTTTTCAGCCTTTAAATTATATGAAAATGTATCACAGTATATGGTAATACTATCGACAATTGCAACGACTGAATCAAAACCATAAAATGTGTTGCGGGCATTAATTAATTGAAATTCTCGTGCGCGGACATCTATAGGTTCTTTATTTTCGCGGATAATTTCCAGTCTGGGAGCGCCGACCAAATATCCCTCATCTTTCTTTAAATCATACCATCCGCGGTCACCGTACGCAATTAGATTATTTTTTTCATCTTCAATCTTTACCTTATCAAACATCTCAACCAGTTCTTCAAAACCTCTGTAATATAATGAATCAGAACTTATTATTTGATCGGCAGTTATCAAGGATACACTATCTTTGAGATAACCTTTTTTCTCTTTAAAATAGTAGACTGCAAAATTAGATTTTATCTCGCCATTCTTATCAACAATTTTAACATCATGGACAAGGATAACGTAATTTTCTGTTTGATTAAGGCTCGCCTCAGAACACGTAATTCTTGTATTCTCATCTTCAATCACAACATTCCCTAAAAGATGCACAATACTTTCGCCATTTTCTCTGATAATCTCTACTTTATCAGCAGAAAAGGGCGTCAGACAAAGTAAAAAAACTAAGAACATTTCAAGCTCGCTTTTTTAATTCCATCCCCTTGTCTCCCCATCTCCTTATCCCCTTGTCTCCCCGTCTCCTTGTCCCCTTGTCTCCCCATCTCCTTATCACCTTGTCTCCCCATCTCCTTATCCCCTTGTCTTATCTAATATCTGGCAATTCAATTGGTGATATTCCTTTTGTTTCACCAATAACCTCAATTTTTTTCAAATAAGGGTCGGCTCTCAAACCCTTACCCTCAATAACTGTGCCGTCTTGTTTTATTATTTTCACATAGCAATCAGTTAAAATCTTCTGAGAATCATTTTGCCAAAAGAGAGAATCTGTGAAAAGTTTTGTCGAATCGTTAGTAAAAACTGCGACGCTATCGCCAACAAGAATATTGTGGGTTTTTCTGTTTAGTATGCCACCTGGTGCATACAAAATAGAGAATTCGATCTGATCCTTGTCATAAAATCTAATTTTCACACTGTCAACCTTGATTATTTCATCATAAACCCTTGCCTGTTCTGCATCAAGTGTCCATAATTTATCACCTGCTTTTGTTTCAGTAAGAGAAAATTTTTCAAGTGTAATCTTGGGTAACTCCTCATCTAATTTTTCCTCAATTCCCTTTTCCTCACAGCTACTGAATAAAAACAATCCCGAGATTAAAATAATCGATCCTGTGAATCGACTGAACACTAACGGGCCTCCCTCGATTTATAAAACCAAACATAATCAAAAGGTCTTTGCTCCACTACTTCATCCAGATCGCAGCCAATCTCCAGTATGCCTATCCCTTTTTTACGATAGGCTGCAAATGGCACCAAAGCAACATTGCAGAGATGGCTTAGCTTTTGTGCCTTTTCGAATTTTGAATAGAACCTATTACCGTCAACAAGCACACCTAACAGACCACCATTTTTTATGAAATTGACTATTTTCATTGTGTCTTCTTTATAAAAAATTTTTACATTACCAAAGGATCTGAACCAATATAGAAATTTATCGAAAAAAAATGCGGTAATATTCTTTTTGTCATCGCTGTATCGGTTTACAATAATTCCCAAATTGTACCCAAGTTTTTTGAGTGCCCAGGGCATTAATTCCCAGACTCCAAAGTGGAAAGAATAAAGAATCCCACCTCTCTCTATACTGTTCATATCACCCTTTACTCTCAATTTCTTTTTCATCAACATGAAACTTATATTTCTACCGACTGCATAGATATTCATAAGCGCTTTTGAACCAATACGTTCCTTTAAATATCTACGTCTCTCTCTATTACACCAATAAAGTATGAAGATGCTTAAAAGCACCCATACTTCTAAAATAATTTGCATTAAAGATTTTCTAATGACGATTTAATAAAGTGATAAAATATTGGATTTGGCGCCAATGGTCTTGATGTAAATTCAGGATGGAACTGGGTTCCAATGAAGAATGGATGATTGGAAATTTCTGCAATTTCCATCAATTTCCCCTTTGGCGATTTACCTGAAAAAACCAATCCCTTTGAGGTTAATGCCTTAATATACTTTGGATTAACTTCGTAGCGATGGCGATGTCTTTCTTCAATAATATCTTTGGCATATATCTTTCGAGCAAGAGATCTTGCTTCCAATCGGCATGGCCAATTCCCCAATCTCATTGTTCCACCCATATTTTTTATCTTCTTCTGTTCGGGTAAAAGGTCAATAACTGGATAGGCTGTTTCATCATCAAACTCAGTAGAATTTGCTCCCCTCATTCCACAAACATTTCTCGCATAATCAATCACCAAACACTGCAGGCCCAGGCATATACCCAAAAATGGTTTGTTCATTTCCCGTGCATACTTCACTATCCTAACTTTGCCCTCCACACCTCTCATGCCAAATCCACCAGGAATAAGGATGCCATTCACCATACCCAGGGCATTTTCAAGTGCAATTTCATCCTCGATTCGATCGGTATCAATCCACTTCATTTTTAAACGCGCATCATTGGCTACAGCAGCATGAGAAAGAGCTTCTATGATACTTTTATAGGCATCTCTCAGTTCCACGTATTTACCACAAATAGCAATTTCCGTTACCTTTGAAGGAGATTTTGCCTTCTGGACAAAAAGTTCCCATTCAGTTAGGTCAGGATCCTGCTTATCAATCCCAAGTCCTGTTAGAATCATCTGGTCCAATTTCTGTTGTCGAAAAATCAGAGGAATCTCATAGATGCATTCAACATCCACAGCGTCAATAACGGCATTAACTGGCACATTACAAAATAACGATATCTTCTGCCGCTCGTCAGAGGTTAGCCAAGAGTCGCTCCTGCAGAGCAGGATATCGGGTTGAATTCCTATCTCTCGTAATTTACGGACTGAATGTTGTGTCGGTTTGGTCTTAAATTCCCGTGCAGCTTTAATAAAAGGAACGAGGGTAAGATGAATGTACAGGGTATTTTCTTTGCCATAATCAAGCCGCATCTGTCTGGCTGCCTCAAGAAATGGCTGTCCTTCAATATCACCAACCGTTCCGCCTATTTCAGTAATCACTACATCAATATTATCTTTGCTGGCAAGTTGCTTAATCCTCGATTTAATTTCATCCGTAATATGTGGAATAACCTGTACTGTTTTACCAAGGTATTCACCACGACGCTCCCGGGAAATGACTGAATAGTAAATCTGACCTGTTGTAATATTATTCTCTTTGCCTAGTGAATTATTCAAAAATCTCTCGTAATGTCCTAGATCCAAATCACACTCAGCACCATCTTCGGTTACAAAAACCTCACCATGCTGATAAGGATTCATGGTTCCGGGATCAACATTAATATAAGGATCAATCTTTTGAAGAGTTACTTTCAGGCCGTAAGATTTAAGGAGAAGTCCAATAGCTGAAGTAGCTATCCCTTTACCCAATGAAGAAACAACACCACCCGTAACAAAAATATATTTTGTCTCCATGCCCTAAAGTATAGGGAAAAATGTTTGTATGTCAAGGATATACGAAAAAGGATACCAGAAAATTAGGAAATCAGAATATCAGAGAAAAAACCCCGATAACCTCATATCCTGATATCCTGGTATGATGATTACCTGATAACCTGATGCCCTGATTACCTGATATTCTCCCTCTTTAATCCGTATTCCTTCATTTTCAACCGGAGAGTATTACGATGGATACCCAATCTTTTTGCTGCTTCTGAGAGGCTATAATCGGTTTTCTTTAGTATCATCTTTATATGTTCTTTTTCGACTTCATGTAAAGACTCAATATCATTAATCCTTTTATCGAATTCAGTTTTTAAAGGAAAATCTCCTGACTCGAGTAATGTACTGCGACAAAGAACCACAGCACGCTCTATAATATTTTCCAATTCTCTAATATTACCTGGCCAATCGTATCTCAGCAATTTATTTAGCCCTTGTTTTGAAATTCCCATAATTTTTTTATTACACCGACAAGAAAATTTATTTATAAAATGTTCAACAAGTGGTTTTATATCTTCTTTTCTTGTTTTTAAAGGTGGAATTACAATTGCAATAACATTCAAGCGATAATACAGATCTTTACGAAACGTACCATCAGAAATCTTTTTCTCTAAATCTTGATTTGTTGCAGTAATCAACCGAACATCAACTTTAATTGTAGTATTACTTCCAAGTCGTTCAAATGTAAATTCCTGGAGCACACGCAGAAGTTTGACCTGGGTGCTGAGTGGCAGATCGCCAATTTCATCAAGGAAAAGTGTTCCCCTATGTGCCAGTTCGAATTTTCCTATCTTCCTTTTTTCTGCACCTGAAAAAGCACCCCTTTCATAACCAAACAATTCACTTTCAAGAAGGGTTTCGGGAAGTGCTGCACAGGAAATCGGAATAAATCGATTATTTTGACGGTTGCTCGCCTTATGAATTAAACGAGCAACCATCTCCTTACCTGTACCTGATTCACCGTGAATCAAAACTGTGGAATCTGATTTCGCTACCCTTGAAATAAAACCCAGCACCTCTTTCATCCCCTTACTTTCCGCAACAAATGATCCAGTCTCAAATTCCTCTTCTATCTCTTCTCGAAGTACTTCCAGCTCCCGGTGCACTGTTTGCTCCTCATGAATGCGTTCAATCATCAACTCAAGTTCATCGAGATTAATCGGTTTATTTAAATAATCATAGGCACCTAATTTCATGGCTTCAACCGCAGATTCAACTGTACCATATCCTGTGAGTATAATAAAATCAGTTTCCGGATCTATTTCCTTCATCTTTGCCATTGCCTCAACACCGTCAATTTCCGGCATTTTTAAATCTAAGATTGCCAGATCAAAACCGGCTGTACGATTTTTTTCTATCGCTTCTTTACCCGATGCTGCAGTCGTTACTGTGTAATCCTTTTTCTCTAAAAAACCCGCAAGAAGCGTACGCTGCGCCTCTTCATCATCTACTACAAGGATATGCATTATATTAAACCAATTTTTTCTCTCTCATTTCTTTCAATAAATTCCAGCTACCCAACAATAGCATACCCATGCCAAATAGTAGTACTAATATATTGATAATAAAACCAAGAATAGGTATCAATCCGAGAACGAAAAGTACAATAATACCAATAATGAAAGAAACGTATAAAGAGATTTCTCCTTCTTTTTTGAAAAGTTGGATTATCTTTTCACCAACCACGAGAGCAACGAATATTGAAGAAAGATAAATTAGTATAGTGTAGACATATGTACCAAAAACAGCAATAGGGAATCCAATCAATATTGCAAAAAGTATCATTACAGCTATGGGAATTACAATGAATCCTAAAAATCCCCATCCTAATGATAGCCAAGGTTTGCTAATAAACGTATCTATAACCTTACGCACAAATTTCTTGAAGAGCGCAATAATAATAATACCGACGATTACTTTGGCAATGAACATAACGATCTTCATAAACATAATGAAGAATGCTAACATAGGAGCAATAGCAAATAAAATACCTTCGCCCTTTTCTTCTGGCTTTTCCAATTTTGTCTCACCAGTAATAACAGCGCCTTCCTCAATAACGGGTTCTTCTGCACTCTCCAATACAAGATCACCAGATATCTGGGCACCTGACTTTATCTTTGTTTCTCCAGCATTAATATTTATATCACCACTCTTACCGGACATGACAAATCTTCCAACACCACCCCTAATTTCTCCGCTAATATCACCTTCTACATTAAATTTACCACCATATACTATAAGGTCTTTGCTAATTCTGGCATTGTCATCGATTAGAAGCGAACCACCAAAAAGTAATACATTTCTATCAATCAAACCGGAAATAGTGATATTACCACCCATTGCCCATACGGTCTTTACACGCTTTGCATCTATATCTATGGTTGCAGCACCGCTGAATATCGAACCTTCGATCTCACCGCTTACTTTAACCTCCTGTGCAAATGCACAAACATCTCCATTAACCTTTCCCTTAATATCGATACTTTGGGCAAAGAGAATAAGATCATCATCAATCACCTCATCCTCTGCAATTTCCAATACATCACCGCTTCTTAACGTAATAGCATAACCAGGCGTAATAAGCAAAACCACAAATAGCATACTTACGACCCACTTAAGCTTATTCATACATACCTCCTTGTATAAAACAAATGCCTAAAATCCTAAATTCCTAAAATCCTAAAATTTCTCAAGGTACTCGTACTTCAGTACACAGTTGCGAAATGCGAAAAAATTATCGAGGTTTGGAAACCTCTCCCACAAATATTTTCCTTATATGTGGGAACGACTTTCCAGTCGCGATCAAATACAACAACCAATGTATAAATCAAATACCTAAACCCAGCCCATCTGCAATGGGCTTGGGTAAATGCCTAAATACCTAAATTTCTCGTTAAACGTTATTGTCACTCAAGTTTTATGTGCAGTTCTTTCAATTGCTCAGGCGTAACAAAATCCGGTATCTTCTCTAATAACCCCTGTGCAGTGGTCGTCTTGGGAAATGCAATAACATCCCTGATCGAATTCAATCCGGCAAGGACCATAATAATGCGGTCAATCCCGGGTGCAATACCGCCATGGGGCGGTGCTCCATATTCAAGTGCATGGAGCAGCATCGTGTATTTATTCTTATCCATATTTACTATTGCAAAAAGCTTTTCCTGTAGAGCACGGTTATGATTCCTAATACTACCAGAAGCAAGTTCATTACCATTACATACCAGATCATATAATCTTCCCCTAACACGCAAAGGGTCAGAATCAAGATATTTAATATCCTCCTCTTTTGGCTGGGAAAAAATGTGATGACAGGGAGCATATGTTTCTGTTTCTTCATCGAGTTCGAATAATGGAAAATCATACACCCATAAAAATTTAAAGCCTTGTTTATGTAATTTTAGCTCTGTAGCGATGTCATTCCTCAAGGAACCCAGGAATGAAAATATCTTATTATCACCTGATGATATGATTAATAAATCACCCTTTTCTAATTTTAATTCAGCAGCAATATCTTCATCCATAAGTTTAGCAATGCTGCCGCTAAATTTCTCATCTTTTTTGCACCAGAAAATCCCCGCAAGACCCAACTCTTTTGCCTGTTCATTCAATGTATCAAGTTTCTTTCTTGAAATCGCACCACCATCTTTTATAACCAACCCCCTTATCTCTTGTTTATCCTTAAAAGGCGGGAACTCTTTCTCTTTGAAAATCTCTTTTAAATCTATTATCTCCATTTCAAAACGGAGATCTGGTTTATCAGTACCATATCTTTCTATTGCCTGCTTATAGGTTAACCTGAGAAAAGGTGTATTCAATTCCTGGTTTAAGGCCGCCTTTAATATGTGGGCAAACATACCTTCGGCAATTTTAAACACATCATTTTCATCAACAAAAGACATCTCAATATCGATTTGGGTATGCTCAGGCTGCTTGTCATGTCTTGGGTCTTCATCACGCATGCAGCGCGCTATTTGATAATATCTTTCAAATCCCGCAACCATTAAAAGCTGTTTATACATTTGAGGAGACTGGGCAAGGGCATAAAATTTCTTTGGATATAATCTCGATGGAACAAGATAATCGCGCGCGCCCTCAGGCATGCTGCGGGTTAAAATCGGGGTCTCGATTTCAATAAAATCGTTCTTATTTAAATAATCCCTCATTGCTGTAATTACATGATGTCGGAATATAATACTCTTTTGCATTGGTTCCCTGCGTAAATCAAGATACCGGTAGCGGAGTCGTAATTCCTCGTTTGCCTTAACATCATTTTCAATCACAAACGGTGGAACCTTTGATTTATTCAAAACCTCTAAACTTTCTACTTCTAATTCTATATCACCCGTTGCCATTTTTGGATTCTTCTGACCTTCTGGTCTCTCGCGTACTAAACCAGCAGCGTATATGCAATCCTGCAATCCCATATCTTTTACCTCAGGAATTTTTTGTGGGTCGATAACAAGCTGTAAGATCCCTGTCCGATCCCTTAAATCTATAAAAAGCAACCCACCCAGATTTCTTATTCTATCAATCCAACCAAATGCCCCAATATTATTACCTACACTATCTTTTTGAACTTGGTTCAAGAATATCTTTTTGATATTATTCTACCCCTGCTGGTTTTCGCCTTCAATAACGATCTGCGAAAGATCTGCATACTGTGAAAAAAGACTATTAATGTAGTGCACAAGGGCTAAACGGTTATTCCTTAAAATCTTGTCATCACACATAACCATAACATCGTCAAAAAACTTATCAATATCAACCCTCATTGCTAATAAAAGATTCAGTATTTTAAAATAATCACGTCTTTGAAATAATTCTTTTATTTTTGATTTTGTTTCCAATCCCTTTTTATACAATTTCTTCTCTGCATCTTCTTTAAGCAACTCCCCATTCACCACACCGATCTTTTTTATGTCCTTCAATATATTCCTCACCCTTTTTTGACCAATAACCAGTTTGGTAAAATCAGGTTTGCCCCTCAGTTTTTTAAGCGCCTCGCATCTTATACGCGCATCTGTAACATCACCTTTCCACGTAGCAAGCACTGCATTAATCTCATCGTATCTAAATTTTTTGTCCTGGAGATACCGGGTGAATCTTTCAATAAAAAATTCAGAAATTATATTTTTATCAAAATCTTTATTATATAGTTTTAAAAGATTATCAATTATTTCAAATAATGAAATATTCATTGAACACGCGTCAATAACGCTAACAACAGCATACCCATTTCTTCTTACACCAAATGGGTCATATGAACCGCTTGGGCGATTACCGCTCAAAAATGGGCCAACCACATTGTCAATTTTGTCGACCACAGATAATACTGACCCCTCTTTAGTTTTGGGCATTGTATCACCCACAAATTTAGGAAGGTAATGTTCTTTTATTGCAGCTGCTACCTGTTTATCTTCACCGCACGCCTCGGCATAATGACCACCCATTATGCCCTGTAAAAAAGTAAAATCCTTTTCTCTAACCATCTGTGAAAGTAAATCTGCCTTACATAACATTGCAGAACGTTTCAATGCATCTATGCCCAATTCGGGTACTGTTTTAAACATCTCTACGAGTCGGTTTATTCGAGTTGCCTTATCATAAAGACTGCCCAAGTCCTCTAACCACATCATTTTCTTTGTCTGTGCCAACATATTCTGTAAGCCCTGCTTTAAATCATTTTTGTAATAGAAATAAGCATCATACAATTTTGCCGCCATACCGCGCGTATAACCTTTCCTTACATTTTGAACTGCCTTTTTCTTGCCGTTAAAGATGCAGATAAATTTATTTGAACCTTTAACCCATATTAAATCGCCCTGAACCTTCAGAACAGCCATTAAAACCTCTTCAGGCAAATCAAGATATTGATTTTCAAACTCTCCAGTAACAACCTCGGGATATTCAATTGTGCAATTTATTTCTTCGATCATTTCCTCAGTATATAGTGGTTTTCCACCTATCTTTGCTGCTGCTTGTTTTATGCGTTTCAAGATTATCCTTCTCCGTTCATTAGGATCAGCAATCACACCACCATGTCTCAGCAAAATTAAATATTCCCTTGGTTTTTCTAAACGCATTGGTGTAAATGAAAAATGCTGGTTTGGCGAAGAATAACGGTCTGCCTTGATACCTGCAAATGTAAACCTGAGTGGTCTTCTGTCCAGAAGAGCAACGATCCAGCGTACTGGTCGGGGAAATCTAATCCCCCCTTTGGTCCACACCATTGTCTTGGGAAATTCTAAACCTCTGATAATCTCGGGAATTTCTTTGCCCAATATATCATCAGTATTTGCACCTGCAATTTCTTTTTTACCACATGCATATTCACCCTTTTTAATCTTTTTCGTAAAAATCTGCGAAAGTTTCAGATTATTTGCCTTCATAAATCCCTGAAGCATTTTTGTAGGTTTATCTTCACTGTCAAAAGCGAGTTTTTTTGGCGGACCCTGAATTTCAATAATCTGTGGCTTTTGTTTTCGAGTCAATCCAAGAACGAGCGCACCAAAGCGTCTTGATGTATATATTACTCTGATCGAACGGTAGAATATCCGTTCATCAATTAATAATTTTTCCACCTTTGCTGATAAATCTTCAGCAGTTCTTTTCAGTAGTGCAGGTGGAAATTCTTCAAATCCAATCTCTAATAAAAAATCAATCATTTCTCTTCAGACTCTTCTTCGTTTTTTTCTGAATTCTTTCTCAGGTAAAGTTCTGCTGCCTGATTTGCAAGTGCCCGTACCCGACCAATCATCTTTGCCCGTTCAGAAATACTTATTACGCCTCGCGCCTCCAATAGATTGAATATATGAGAACATTTTATTGTGTAGTCATAACCAGGAAGGACAAGACCATCATTAAAAACCTTTTTTGCTTCGGCTTCATATTTACTGAATAGAGAAATCAAGAATTCGGGATCTGCCCGTTCAAAATTGTATTTTGAAAACTCTATCTCATTTTGACGGTAAACATCGCCCCAGGTTAGATCATTATTCCACTTCAGGTCAAAAACTGATGCCACGTTCTGTAAGACCAGTGCAATCCGTTCTAAACCATAGGTTATTTCAACAGGAATGACAGATAGATCAATACCGCCCGCCTGTTGAAAATACGTAAACTGAGTGATTTCTATGCCGTCAAGCCATACCTCCCAGCCAAGACCCCAGGCACCAAGTGTAGGAGCATCCCAATCACCCTCAACAAACTTAATCTCATGCTCCTTAAATTTAATACCGAGATGTGCTAAAGATTCCAAATAAATTCGCTGAATATCTGAAGGGCTCGGTTTCATAATAACCTGAAGTTGGTAAAATTGTTGAAACCGAAGAGGATTTGCTGCATACCTACCATCTCTTGGCCGTTTTGAAATTTCTACATAACAAACATTCCACGGTTTTTCATCCAGTATTCTAATAAATGTTGCTGGGTTAAATGTACCTGCTCCCACTTCAGAATTGTATGGTTCAAAGAGTAAACAGCCTTTTTTTTGCCAGTACTGTTTTAAACGTATTATAATATTTTCAAATGTGTTGTCTTTTCTCATAAGCCCAGTTCTTCAGATATTTTTTGCATTCCCCTTAAGCAAATCTCGATAAATTCATTAAGTTCTAATCCTAAATTCTTACAGGTTGAAATCTGCTCCCGGTTTGCCCCTGCTGCAAAGCGTTTCTCTTTAAATCTCCGTAAAACAAAATCAGTATTGAGTGATTTCAAACTTTTGTCCGGATGCATTAGGGCACTTGCGACAATAAGTCCGGTCAGAGGATCAGCAGAGAATAAAGCCCAATCCAATTTTGATTCTGCAGGCAGATGTCCAGAATGCACCTTTACTGCAGTAACTATTGTACTGTCCAAACCTGTCTTCTCAAGATATTCTGCTCCGACCAAACCGTGCCTTATTGGGTCTGCATTAGTCTCTTCATAATCAATGTCGTGCAACAATCCAGCCAATGCCCATGTGTCTTTATCCGCTTCAAACCTCTCTGCAAGTTCTTTTAAACACGCCTCAGTAGCTAAACAGTGTTTAAAAAGATTTTTATTTTTCAATTTTTCGCGCAATAGCTTCAATGCATTCTCCCGAGTCATAGAATATATTATGTATATTTTCGTAAAAAAGTCAAGGATTAATTCCAAAATTAAGTCATTAGACATTATGTCATTGAGTAATTTGTTCATTAGTATTGTTAAGTTTACATAGTAAATAATGTACAATCTGAAATTAAAAAGCAAGCGTCGAGCCTGGAAAGGCTCTCCCACAATAAAGAAAGTTTACTGTGGAAGCGGGCTTCTGCCCGCGAAAATAAGTTATCCAATTTTAGATTCGACAACTTCATATTGATTCAGTAGAGAAAATAGATATAATGAACAATGCTCGGCTTAGCCTAATCTAATATCTCCCCTCCCTCGATGGGAGGGGACAAAGGGGAGGGTGTAATAATAATGCAACAGACCATAATCCTTGCTTTCCATTGGATTTTTACTATAATGAACAATGCTCGGCTTAGTATTGGGTGGTGGTGCAGCCAAAGGATATGCCCATATCGGTGTCCTAAAGGTCTTAGAAGAACAAGGTATAAAACCAGACATCATTGTCGGTGCAAGCATGGGAGCACTTATTGGCGGCTTTTATGCTGCAGGACTTAATTCAAAAGAACTTGAACAAATTTGTGTGAAAATTGATAAAAAGAAAAAGAAGTGGCTTTTCAAACTCCATATCTCTAAAAAGGGCTTTGTCAATGGCAGAAATATTATAAAATATCTAACACCTTATCTTGGTACAAAAAAAATCGAGGAATTACCAATAAAATTCATTGCTATTTCCACAGATATAGAACATCGCTCAGAAATCATCATTGACAAAGGAAATTTAATCCAGGCAATAAGATCAGCAATCTCTATACCAGTCGTTTTCATGCCCCATAATTATGCCGGAAGGGTCCTCATAGATGGAGGTTTTGTCAATCCACTGCCCATTACTGTGGCGCAGAAATTCGGCGCCAAAAAAATCATTGCAGTCAATGTCTTGCGTAAAATAGATTATAAACAGTGTGAAATATCGTCTGTACCACCAACACACAAAACCTATAATATCAAGAAAGTTTTTATTGAAATATTCGATTATATTACATCTAGATTAATAGATTACCAACTTGTGTATTTAAAAGATGGCATTCTGATAAACATCAATACAAAAGGGATCGGTTTAAGCCACTTTGAAAAAGCAAGGGAAGCAATTAACCGGGGCTACGACCAAGCTCAAAAATACCGCAAAGATCTAAAGCGTTTGGTTAATTAATAACGTTTCGATCGTTAATTTCACTATATTTGTTCTTAATGATCAATCTCCATTTCTCCGTATATTGTTTTCCCGTTCGAAGAACCTAAACCGCACGAAGTGCCTTAACCGTCACAAGGTGACTACTACCGCACTGTAAGAGCTATCCCTTTAATTGTTAAGTTCTGGTATTTTACTTATCACTTCAATTATTTCTTCGGCAGGCAGAATAACCGGCAGTATGCCCGAACCTCCTAATCCACCAAAAAAAGAACCACCACCAGCACTTAGAGACTTGCTGATCCTTAATAAAAGTATCCCAACAATCTTTCCATCCAGAGTAAATGCAGGAACGCCTAAACCATTTAAAATAGCCATGAACTCTGGTACATATAATGTTCTCGGCTTCTTGACAACCGCATTTATACGCCATAAGGAAACTGAAGGAGCATAACCTGCAACACTACCCAAATGCGAAAGAATCACGATCTGATCCATTACATCTAATTCAATATTTTGAGTAAGATCAAGCGCTACTATAGGTTCATTCAATTTCTCAGTTGGACGAATAAAAATCAAATCCAAATCCCTGTCTCGCATTACTATTTCAGCAGGCACCTCATTATTATCTGGCATCACCATCTTAATATCGGTTATTTCGGCTCCCGCACCAGCATCAGCATCAGAACGCAGACTACTGGGATCAACAAGGGATAAAGATAAAATAGCCAATCCTGAAGGATCAATAATCGTTGCCATTGCTTCAGTCTTCCTCTCCACTTCATACATCTTAATAACGATTTTCGTTGTTATAACAGCATCCTGCCACTTATTAACAATTTCTTTTGTCGCTTCTGCTATCTCATCAGCCCATACTGGTGTTATACAAAAACATGATAACAAAAACACACCAAAACATGTTATTGTAATTCTTTTAAATGCTTCCATTTTAAACTCCTTTTCTTCTGCTTACTGCCTATGCCGACCCAGCTCTTTTAGCAAAAAGGCTGGGTCGAGCATCCCGCATCTTTCTTCGAAAGTGCGGGACTGTCTACTATTCATTCCCAGTCCGGTTCCAATTCAATAAAAAACGTATGAATGCCACGCAGAATCTTCAGCACAACACTTTCGGACTTTTTCCTCCCCACCTCTCTCATTATGTCCTCAAACGATTCAACATCCTTTATTGGTCTATTATTCACTGAGAGGACAAGGTCACCTACCAACACATTCGCAAGACCTGCCCAGCTACCACTGCTCACGTTTTCAACCACAACACCTTTCTGTTTATCTGTCCAGCGTTCATTAACGCGATCCATAAAGGCAATGTCCCGAACCGTGAATTCAAAATTCTCGTCCCTGTACTTTTTCATCTCGCGCGGCGGTCGTGGTAACGATCCTAATGTTACTGAAAGGTTAAATTCTTTTCTATTACGTAAAACTGTAATACTCACCTCAGAACCAATAGCATATTTGCGTATCATTACTGGCAACACTTCTATATCAATAGGTTCAGAAGCATCTACAGGTTGTCCGTTGATTGCAATAATCACATCCCCAATCTTTAAACCGGCTCTTTTAGCCGGCGTATTCTCAAAGACCTGCACAACCCTGATACCATTACGCTCTTCTATTTCCAACTGTTCTGCAATATCTCTGGTCACCACTTGCATCGCAATACCAAGCCAGGCTTTTTGTATTTCCTGTCCTTGCGCTTCAATTTTTCTAATGCCAATCTTGGCGACTGTTGCATACTGCTCATCATTTCTTTCAAAGGTTACCAAAACAGATATCAGCTCTTCCTTATCCCCAACAATTCTATCTGTCAGCTCCAAAAACTCTTCTACAGTCTTAACCTGTTTACCATCGACTGTCACGATAACATCATTATTCACTATACTGGGTTTTGCCTCTCCGCATGGACCACTTGGTTTAACTGATGTAACAAGCACACCATTTTGATCTTTTCTCTTCATCTCTTTTGCCGCTAAGAGTGAAATATTACGAGCAGTAATACCCCATTTTTTAATCTCAACTGCTTCCGGACGCATATACTCTCGCTCCTGCGTTTTCACCCGCAGTGGTTTTTCTTTTCCATCACGCAGTACTACAGCTTTCACCTCAGCACCAATGGGAAAATCCATGACAACCCGATTAAATGCCGGCAGTTCTTCATTAAAACTAACATCCACATCGTGATCGCCGATATTGATCAGGATATCCCCGGGTAAGAAACCTGCCTTTTCTGCAGGTGATCCATCAATTGTTCCACTAACGAGCACTCCTCTTTTCTTTTCTGCATACTTTAATAGAGGTTGTACCTCGAGACCGATCCAGCTTCTCCTTACTTTCCCTGACCGGACCAATTCCTCAGCAACTTTTTTTGCCAGATTACCAGGGATAGCACCGCTTATGCCCAGATTAATTTCATTAATACCAACTATCTCACCCTTGAGATTGATTAAAGGACCACCTGAATTACCCGGATAAATTGGTGCATCATGCCCTATCCACCGAACAATAGAGCCCACATCTTCTCCCTCGAGCGTGAATTTAAAAGAACCAAATATATCAGGTAATATCATTTCAGTATTACTAACAATACCCATAGTCACGGATTGAGAAAGTGCCATTGGACTGCCCATGGCAAACACCCTATCACCGACCTTTAAACTATCTGAATCTCCAAACTCGGCAAACGAGAATTCTTTTTTTGCAGAAGAGCGCAACTTGATAACAGAAATGTCAGAAAGCGGATCAGTACCCACTAAATCTGCTTCGACCTCTTCTTTGCTGTACAATGTGCAGACAATGCGTTTAGCTTTCCCTGCAACATGGTGATTGGTTACTACATGTCCATCACTGGTTATGATTACACCACTTCCTGCAGACTCATACTTAGCTTTACGACCCTGGTCATCATAAACAGTAACTACGTGTATTCTCACAAGCACCGGTTTTACCTTGGCAATGGCATTATCCACAGCTTCTTGAATAATATCAGCAGTTAACACCTGTCCCTGAACCAAAGGATTCAAGATCAACAAATTCACTATTATAATGTACATCAATATCTTATATCTCATTATTATCTCCACGACCCCGCGCCTAAGTATCGGTGCGGGATTCAATACCCAGCTCTTTTAGCAAAAGGGTTGGGGCAGTACCCCGAGCTCCGCCTCTCCTTATCCCCGTCATTGCGAGGAGCGAAGCGACGAAGCAATCTCATCCAACCAAACACAAATTAAATTACAAAAACAGTATAACAAAATATCACATAATGTCAATCTAGGATGTAATCAAGAGAGTTCAAAAAATAGTTTTTTTTGAGCTCTCAATATTGCCTCTTGACAAAGTTGCTTATCTGGATATAGTATATTATATACAAGCAATATTATTTGTCGTAGGACTGTAGGATACTTCATATTCGCAATCCATGAAACAGATAGAAGCTTGAAAGGAGAAAATATGGCATTCGGAAAAGTAAAGTGGTTTGATAGTAGAAAAGGATTTGGTTTCATCGAGAAAGAAGATGGTAGTGGTGATGTATTTGCTCACTATCAGGAAATTGCCGGTGATGGTTACCGTAGCCTAAATGAAGGTGATCGGGTCAAGTTCGAAATTATTCAATCCCCCAAAGGGGACAAAGCCACAAAAATCGAACATGCATAAACATGCATGACAAAAAGCCCCCTTGCGGGGGCTTTTTGCTTTTAAGGAAAAACGATCCAGCCCTGTCAGGGGGTCAGGTCTGGACATTGGACATTTGCTTTTGTAACTGTTGTAGTATCCGCTTTTCTTTTTTTGTCTTCTTTCTCTGCCCCATTCGCTCCACAGTCTTAAACACTGCCCACTTACTCATCTGAAAAATACGCCCGATATCTGCCGCACCCAATGGCGTCTCCTTATATAAAACATATAAACATAACTGCTTCGCCTCGGAACGCCTACCAGTAATCAACGCTTGCTTTGAAATTTTATATATTTGAGCAACTAATTCAATAATTCTTTCTGGATTAACAACCCCTTTCTTCATCTCTTTTTCAGTACTAATCTCATCAGTAATTCTAGCATAATTCTCATTTATAATCTCATCAGCCCACTCCTTATCACCAATAAATTTATTATACACCATAGGTAACTCTTCCGCACCACTTGCCATAAGATCAATTAACCCCTGCTTACCACCAACCAGCTTCAACATATTTTCCGCATTA
>JABUBN010000120.1_pt1 | contig 20060 bp, 18 predicted proteins | sample 7240341 | NCBI WGS metagenome assembly JABUBN01 (sample SAMN07256345, study PRJNA390944) | subsurface metagenome | isolation source: Methane hydrate marine sediment | place: Pacific Ocean: Eastern North Pacific, ODP site | reverse complement strand
AACCCTTTAATCTCCATGGTATAATGCCGTTCATAGCATATGAAAGAGTTGATTTTCCACTACCACTTGGTCCTGCTAATATTAGTATCTCGCCATTTTTAAGATCAAAATTAATATCTGAGACAGCAGGTTTATGGTTTTTATCAACTCCATAAATAAATGAAAAATTCTTAAAAGAGAGTGCTGGTATATCATTTGAAATTTTGATGAGCACCCCATGTTCAAAATGTAGTTGGTACACCTGCTTTAATCAAGTAATCTTTAATTGCTTTTCCTAATAATCCTGTGATTAAAATTCCCGAAATAAAGGCAAACATAAAAGCTAAAATCCATAAAGTAAAATGGAGGTGCCAACGTTGATTTATAATCCAAAAAAATGGTGCCTGAAAAAAGTTTCCAAATCCTCCCGCGATACCCCATCCCAATTTTGTTTCACCCTCACCAATTTTTTCCATTAAAAAGAAACCACCAGCTAAACAAAATCCTTCCATTAAATTAACAAATATTATAATTAATCCCCATGGATCTCCTAGAAGAAATTCCATAATTCCTTTTGAAGCCATTGTAAGCATTATATTTTTCTTCTTTCGAGTTATCCCATAAATAATTGTTGCCCACATAACATGATGGCCACTGACAAGTTGGGTTCCACCAGTCAAAGGATACCAAACTTTAATTAAAAGGCTAAAAGGAATTAAACTAGAAATAACTCCTCCTAAAACACCTAAAATTGCGGAATAAATTAAATCCAATGTAGAAAGCTTTTTAGATTTCTCTAAACCCATTCCTGTCTCTTTATACTTATCTTCTGGAGTTACTGAAATTTGCTCGTTTTTTTTAAAACTATCATTTTTTTCTTTATTTTCCATAATTTAATTCACACCTATTCTATTCTTACTTCTACTAAATTGCTCACAGAATATTGTGAGCTATATTCTCCAGAGGGAATTGCATCATCATCGATTACTGATCTTATTGGCCCTTTTTCATATAATGGATTTCCATCTTTTTCATACGCTAAAATAACATCATCCTCGTATTTTTCTGCCACATCTTTCAATGATAAGGGTTCAGGAGATTCATATCCGTCAGAACCAATGAATGTAAATGTTGTCCCCGCGCCGTCAAATTCTAAAATACCTTCTGTTTCCAAAATGCTCCAAAGAGTAACACCACTATATTTATAATAATGAGGTTCTACTTGAGTAACTATTTTAAAAATTTTATCTTTAACCTGGTTATACTTATCTGATTTAATTTCCGATAAAGTTAGTTTTAATTCTTCTTTCACTTTGCCCGTTATTACAAGTACAATCTCATCATCCGCTTGCTCTTCGCCAATTATAGTTGTATAAGATTCTTGAATATATTCAACGGGATCAATACCCAATCGGACATAGTTATATGCAGACAACCAAATGCACGTAATTGCAATGCATATAGAAGCAACAGATATGTAAAAATTTCGAGTCTCCATTTTATTCGTTTTTACCCCAATTTTTAAAATAATAAATAACCATATGCTGTTTTTATTAAGTTTTTATATATTTTAATTTTAAAAAAAAATAAAAAAGATTTTAAAATTACCGTGTATTTGAGAGTATTTTTATATTAATTTCCATTACACCGTTATAAAATCTTGATCTTGATAGCCCAGGGATTATCAGTTGAAATGGAGGGTATCCGTCATTATAAAACTCATCCCAAGGTGAATTAAAATACGTTTCTTTAGATTCATAATAATATTTTATTTTATTCGTTAGACACATTTTAAGATCCGATCCAAACATAGGACTAGAACCGTTTACAAGATCAACATGATTTCCAATCACATGGCCTGTCGCGTTGGTTTTAATACCAATTTCAACATCTGTATAATTAAAATATTTGGAATATGAATAAACTCCTCTATATGTTTTATTAGCAGGTTGTGTATCTCCTGGGGAGAATGTAATATTCAATAGATAATCTGTATCCTTTGCTTTGGTATAATCAACAATCTGACTTATGTTTGTTCCATAGTAGCTTCTGTTGAAATTCCACCAAACCGTATTTTCATATTCATAATGATATGGATCTGCTCCATATGCGTCTGTTATATTAAAAGCATCAAGTACTAGTGTTTGATTAAGAGAATCGTCATTATTATATACATTAACTGTTATCGTCCAATTTTTTGTTACTGTGATATTTGCCAAATCATAGCATTTATACTCAACAATCTCAGTTATATTAGTTGCGTCATCATTATAGGTTACTTCTTTACCTAATATTAGAAAATCTCCACTTTCATCGGCAATAGGGGAATCTCTTAACCACTGCTTATCTGCGGCTAAACCTAATATATAATTGTTATCTTCATCAAGTATATTACAGATATCAATTACGTCCATTCCAAGATTATCTATATCAGGATCATGTGATACAAATTCTAATTCACCCGCAAAATTACAATCAAAAACTCTTAAGAGGTCTAATACATCTACTCCTGTAATAGGAATGCCTGATGAATCAGTGACCGTTAATGGTTGTAATCTTTTTTCCCACCAATTTTTTTTGCCTTCATTCCCAACTTTTTCAGGGTCAGTTTCCTCCCACTTTTCAACATATTCTAATATTTGCTCTAATGTTATTTCAACTGGATCGCCTGTTTCGTTATAAAGGATAATCTTTGAAGTAATAGGGGCCGTACTCCAGTCTTCTGGTAATCCAGATTCATATGTTCGGAGGACATCTTGCAAAATATATATTGTCTCTTCATCCTCTTCTGTCTTAGTGATTGTGACCGGATTAACATAGAGGAAACCTATCCAGCCTGCCACAGCAACCATGCCAATTAATAAAGAACCTATTATAAAATCTTTAGTTTCCATTTTTCGTTCAATCTAAATTATTTTTTCCATTATTTTTTATAGTTAAATTTCGATATGTATGCATAGAAATAACGCTAGAATATTTATAAAAGTTATTAAAAAAATAGTCTATGTCTACTTTATTGATGAAAAAAAAGAGAATAAAAAATTTTTCTCAAATCAAGATAATTTTCACTGCTGTTTTTCTAAATCCCTTAATTCTCTATGAAGAACTTTACCTACAATAGTTTTTGGAATTTCGTCAATAAATTCTACAAATCGAGGGTATTTATCGAAACCCATATTTTCTTTTGCCCAATCAATAATTTCTTGCTCAGTAATTCCCTTATCCTTAAAGGCTTCTTTGAGAACTATGTATGCTTTGATATTTTCCTTTCCCTCATCATCAATTATTCCTATAACACCACATTCTTCAATTGCTTCATGATAATATAATAAGCCTTCCACTTCCGTAGGATATACGGAATGTCCCTTGTACTTTATCAAATTCTTTAATCTATCCTTAATAACAAAGTATCCATCCTCGTCCATTAGTGCCATATCTCCTGTAAATAACCATATTTTCCCATCATCAAGTTTTTTAATGGTATTATTTGTTTCATCCTCTCTTTTATAATAACCTTTCATCATTTGCGGTCCTCTACAGACTAATTCCCCTATTTCATTGATTCCAAGTGTTTTTCCTTGAGAATCAACAATCTTTACCTCTGTGTTAGGAAAGGGCATTCCAATCGTCCCTGTTTTGAATTTACCTTCAAAAGGATTTGCTGTAACAGCAGGCGACATTTCTGTTAAACCATAAGCTTCTCGAAGTTTGGCTCCGGTCAATTTTTCAAATGTTCTTCTAATCTCATCTGGAAGTGGTCCGGCAGAACTTAAGCAATATTTTATGCTAGATAAATCGTGTTTTTCTATACCTTCATAGATATTTAGATTATTGTAGAGTGCTGCGACACCAGGAAAGACAGTGACCTTAGTTGCTTCAATCACTTCAATTACTTCATGAGCCTCTCGGGGATTAAAAACACATGCTAATTTCCAGCCCGAATGAATTGTCATATTCATCATAAATCCCATATAGATATGATAAAAGGGTAATGCGGCAAGGAGAACTTCTTTTCCCGGTTCTTTATCCGCGAACCACGATTCTGCTTGAAAAACATTGGAAGTGATACTTCCATGGGTCAGCATGGCTCCTTTTGGGAATCCTGTTGTTCCTCCAGTATATTGTAGCATAGCTAAATCATCTCCTTTTATATTAACATCAGGAGGATTGGGCATTGTATCCCGTAATAAATCTTCAAAAGTGGGTTCACCGCCCATTGGATATTCAGGTGGGGCCATGGGGTCGAGAGTTAAAAACGGTGAAAGATTACTATAAAATTTATGCTTTACTCCAGTTTCTTCAATAATAGGATCAACCATCCCGCTAAAACCTTCCCAACCAATATATACTTTAGCTTCACTGTCATTTAATTGTCGTTTAATCTCGAGACTCTTAAATAATGGAGATATGCATGATACTATTGCCCCTATTTTTAAAACACCATAGTAGTAGCATACAAATGCAGGATTATTTGTAAAATGGATAGCTACACAATCTCCTTTTTTAAGTCCGAGTTCTGTTAATTTTGTTGCTACGCGATACACAATATCAAGTAATTGCGTGTAAGTTAATTCGAAACCCATAAAATACGTAACTATATTATCCGGATAAGTTTTAACACTATCTTCTAGAAAGGCCACTAAAGGCGTCTCTGGAATATCAATTTCTTTGGGTACACCTTCAGGCCAGTGCTTATGATATAATTTTTGATCTGACATAAATTAATGCAAGTAAATTATCCATTTATTATTTGTTGATTATAACTACTAAAGATTTATTTGTCAAAATGATATGGTTCTAAAACTCTAAAAATGACTTAGTAATCCTTAGAAATATTTTTCAAAATAGAATTTTTACTAACAGGTCCGAATTCTAAATTTCTTCTTTCTATTACAATATTTAGATTTTCAATTAATTTTTCTGCAAAATATTGAAATGAAAATTGAAAATCAGTATTTATTCGAAAATATTCTTTCAGAAATATATTAGTTAGTTCGGTTTTATGTTTTGGCTCAAACATTTCAAATAATCCTGGATCAGTATCTAAAAGGGCACAGCATATCCATGCTAAATCATCAAGATAATTTCCCTCATAAGAATCTTCAAAATCAAACCCATAAATCATTTCATTGGTAATGTCCATAATAAAATCTCTTAATCGAGTATCTCCTTTATTCAAGACAATAATGTTTGAAGGATCAGTCTTATTCACTATATTTTGACGATGTAATTGAGCTATCCAAGCAGCTAATTTATGAATACTAAGAACCACTAAGTCAAGAACACTCGGATTTAGTTCATCAAGCTTAATTTTATTAATTAAATTATCGTTAATAACATCACATAGATTTATACCTTTAACCTTTTCAAGTAATAAATAAGGAGTGTAAAAAAACAAAATTTTAGGAATTGAAAGTCCTTGTTTTTCTAATTTTTTGTATGTATTATATTCATTTTCAGCATTTTCAGTTCGAAATATTTTTAAAATTAATTCTTTTGGATAATTTTTTGGCTTTTTAGTAAATACTAAATCATACACAAAATTCTTTTTACTCTTATATTGATTCAATGAGAAATTATTTTTAACATTTAAAGCTAACTCTGGTATCGCTTCTTTTAAGTCGCTTATTATCTTCTTTTCAATTTTCTCGGCAACCATTTTAAATATTTCGATAATAATTTCTTTCAGTGAAATAGAAAAATTAAAGGATTAATTTACCATGAAAGCAAAAGAAAGCCCCTCACTTTAAAAAGGGGATGAATTTTGCATAAATTACTAATCTTAATCTATCCGTATTATTAAATATTTTTCTTAGCATATCCTTATTATTAATGAATAGAGCAATCAAGATTAGGGTATATCCTAATCAGAACCAAAAAGAGCTATTGGACAAGACGTTTGGGTGTTGCCGATTTATTTATAACAAAATGCTTGATGAGAGAATACAATCCTATCAAGAATTGAAAGACGATAAAGTTTCGCTTTATAGTTATACATATAAGACTGAAAAAGAGTATAAGCAAGAACATTCTTTCCTAAAGGAAGTAGATTCAAAAGCTCTCCAATCTGAATGGCGGCATCTAAAATCAGCATATGATAACTTTTTTAGAAATCTTACTAAAGGGGTTAAGAAAGGATTTCCCCGGTATAAGTCCAAGAAATCAAGACAATCTTATACCACATTCAATATAAATTGTAATTGTAAGATTGATTTTGGGCGTAAGAAACCAAAATTGCCTAAGATAAAGACTTGGATTTCCTATCGGGATGAGAGAGTATTTGATGAGAAGATAAAGCAAATCACAATGTCTAAAACTAAAAGCGGTAAATATTACGCAAGTATATTATTAGAGTTAGAGAATAACCTTATTCCCAAGAACGTTTTGCAAGACGATAAGATTATAGGATTCGATATGAGTGCTTCTAAGTTTCTGATAACCAAAGACTTAGAGCTCTTAAATCCGAGATTTTATCGAAACGAAGAATCCAAATTAAGAAAGGCTCACAGAGACGTGAGCCGAAAAAAGAAAGGTTCGAACAATCGAACTAAGGCAAGAGTGAGATTAGCTACCTTATACGAGAAGATCCATAATCGAAAGAAAGATTGGGTTCACAAAATAACTCACTTGTTATCAGAGCAATTTGATTGTGTAATTTTAGAAAATTTAAATATAAAAGGAATGCAACAATTCAATTCTGGAATTTCTAAATCCGTAAGTTTGGATTTTTCGTGGCATCAATTTATCACTCTTTTAAAATATAAATTGGAACAGAAGGGAAAATACTTAATTTTAATTGACCGCTATTTTGCTAGTTCTAAATTATGCTCTAATTGTGGTTTTAAAAACGACGCCCTTAGCTTAAGCGATCGGGAATGGACTTGTCCGGAATGTAATGCTCATCACGATAGAGACGTTAATGCTTCTCTCAATATTACAAAGGAAGGCGTAAAAATCTTAAAACAGAATGGTATAACGATCACGAATAATGATTATGCGGTAGGGACTACCGTGAATGCGTTTGGAGCGGATGTAAGACTCTCGTTAGGAGAGCAATTTTCGATGAATTACGAATCCACTACCTTTATTTAGGTAGTGGTAGTTCAATCTATGATAACTATATTTGATAATAAAGATAAATTCTTTTATCAATTCTTTTTGTAGAAAATTTTTAGTTTTTCTTGATTTTTTTACTTACCAAAATGTTTTCTAGCAAGCATTTTGATTGGTCTAAATATTCTCATGTCCACACCACTTATACTTATATCATTCGTAAAATCTTTATATCCTTTATCAAAATCCTCTATTAACAATTCAAGCTTTTTCCTTATTACAATTGATTTTTCCTTTACCACTAAGGCAAAAACAACTTTTCCGTTACCATTCATTTTTAGTATCAAGATTCTATCTCCGTGATCAATTGTTCTCACCTGTTTTTCTCCTTGTACAATTTCCTTTAAGATATGTTTTATCCCAATAATACCGCCTGCTTTTAAGTCTGCTGAAACATTTCTCTCTCCAAGTTTATCTTTTTCTTTAATAAAATTGTGTTCATATAACAAGATTCCTGAATCGTGGATAATATACATGTTGATTAAAAAACTTTTCCACTCCTGCTCCTTGGATGGAAGGGTCTCTCTCATATTTAATAAAAAAATTAAGCAAAACATGCAAGACATAAAGATTGTCCCGGATATTACATTTTCAGCTAGAAAAACATTTAAAATAAAGATGGAGATGGAAATTCGCAAATACATACCCAATAGTATACCAAGACCAATAAGCAAAAATGAGAAAGATATTGATTTTCCGTACTTATCGCGCGTTGTTGAGTCTCCTATCAATAAGGGTACACACATTATAAGTGCGATGTATGCGCTAAATACTACGGCATAAGGAAAATCTTCGGTTCCAAACTGGAAGGTATGTATATAATTTGCGAAGCCTAAAGCGAGGATGACATAAGATAAAGCCCCTATTCTTCCAAAATAGTCAAATATAATCCCAATTAAAAGGGACGCCATCATAGCAAATATTATGATGATTATAAAAATAAGTGCTATATTTCCACCTAGAGTATGAGTTAATAACTCTAAAGATCCTTCAGTTGGCGAAGCTAAACCTGCTGTTAGGCTAAAAAACGAAAAGAACAAATAATATTTGATTAAATCGACGTTAATACGTTTTTTTTCATATTTCCTTGATCTCTTGAAAATTATATTAATTCTTTTCTCATTATAACTTAACTTTCAAAGATAGAAAATAATTAATTTATATTTTTCATTTCAGATAAATTTTGTCGCAAGGTTCAAGAATTGATTCATTTTTACGGGATTTACGGTAAGATTTGTAAATTCTTAAAAAATGGCGCAATGAAGCGACAAATTTTAGTGCCCCTCCGTTCTTTTTTATATCTTATTGTTTATTTCGCTTATTCATTGATCATTAAGGATTGAAAAGAATAGAGAGAAATGATTCATATTAGGCTGTGGTGGCAAATGACATTATTTGATTGAAGGAGGGATAAGCTTTTATACAGAAGATTTAAATAGTTGTGGTGGCAATATATATTCATGGTATTTCTTTTTGAGAAAAATGTCAAGAGAAACAATAAAACGTATACCTATATTTGTCTGGGCCAAAAAAAACGCGTAAATGGAAAATCTAAGCGAATTTGGGAAGTAACTCTCTGCCGAAAGGACCAATTAGAAGAAAGTCTTCATGATATAAAGCGAAAACTATCTAAAAAACCTCCTATACCCGAGCAATTTGAATTTGGCTTGGTTTATGCCTTATACAGTATCTGCGAGGAGATCGGGTTAATTAACATGATTAATCAACATGTTTCAAAGCGAAAGCAAGGGATTTCTGTCGGGGAATGTATCACTCTTCTGGCGATAAATCGCTCGGTTGCGTTGAATTCCAAGAGTCAGGTCCTAAAATGGTTTGATAAGACGGCACTTTCACGATACTTTCCTGACATTTCGGAGTCTTTGACTACGCAGAATATATTAAACCAGATGGGATATTTAGACCAGGAAATTATTAGGAGTGTCGAAGAAATAATCTGCAAGAAATTGTATTCCAAGTTCGGGGTAAAATCGGATTGTTTCTTGTTTGATCCGACTAATTTCTTTACTTATATTCGAGAATACAAGAAAAACACTATCGCTCAACGCGGACATAACAAGAAGAAAAGAAATGACTTGCGACAGGTGTCCCTGGCCTTGCTGGTGACCCGAGACGAGTGTAACATACCAGTAATGCATGAAACCTACGAAGGAAATGTCCCTGATGTGTCGCACTTTAAGCAAGTGCTCGCCCTCATGGAACGACGTTTTAAAGCCATCGGGCTTGAACTACCCGAGATCACGTTAGTTTTTGACAAGGGAAATAATTCGAAGGACGCATATAAGTTCTTAGATTCTAAACAGATCCATTTTGTAAGTAGTATTCGCCCTTCAATGAACGTCTCAAAACCTCTCTTGGTGGTGCCCTTATCCAACTATGAGGAATTATGGACGAAAAAGAACGGACGAAAAGTATACGGGTATCGAACTACGACGACCGTATATCTCGGCAGGGGCAAACAAAATGCGTTAATTGCAACCTTTGACGAAGACACGTTTGCCTTACAGGAACATAACCTTGACGAGAGCATTAACAAGGCGATTTTGAAATTGGAGGGATTTACCAAGATGCAGCTGAATACTAAGCCGCAATGGAAGGATCTTGAAAAAGTGGTGACCAAGATCGAGCGAGACATTCTTAAAAACAAGAAATTACGGACAATCATCGTTTACGCCATCAAAAAAATAAAGAATAGCTCAGAATTGGAAATAACATGGGAAATTGATGCTGATGCTCGGAAAGGATATTTGAAAGACCTCGGAAAATCGCTCATTTTTTCTAACAGGAACGAGTGGAGTACCTTAGAAATCGTTAAGACGTATCGGGCGCAAATCGATGTGGAACGGCAATTCAAGGAATTGAATAAGAGAGGCAGAATCAGCATAATGCCTATGTACGTTTGGACAGATGAGATGATAAGGGTGCACATGTTCATAAGCGTGCTGGCTTTGCTTCTTTCTAATTTAATCTATAGAAAAATACAACAAGGAGGAGTTGTTCACTCCAAGGACGTATGTTTTGAAGCCTTGGAGGATATTAAGGAAATCCGCCTATTTTTCAACGATGACGGGCCTCCCAATGTCCTTCTTACGCGGATGACCCCCTTGCAACGTAAATTGTTCCAGATTTTGAACTTGAAACGATTTAAAGGGAAATAATTTTTGAGTGGTGGCAAAAAAAAAAGATTCTTTAATTAGAAGCTATAAGATCCCATTATAGAATTTAACTTTGAAAGTCAAGTATAATGTAAGAATATAATTGTGATTATGATAAATGCAATAGGAAAAACAACCATAAAATTAAATATTAAGGTACTAAACACAACGGCAATAACTAAAAAACTGAATATAAACAGATAGGACCACACTCTTGCGCGTTCTATTATAGTGGTTTTGAGAAGAATTAATTTACTGTTAACCATTAGAGCCACGGTTATTAAAATAACATTCAATATAAAAAACATATTTAGAATCAAGTATAATTCAAATAAGACCAATGAGAATTGCATAAATGTGGTAATTAACGAGAAGATTAAAATACATTTGATAAAATATATGGGGCTTTTTATCCGATCCGCTACAAATATGGATACAATTAAGCCAATTAATAGTCCAAAAAATATCGCCGCGAATGCAAAATATTCTCTTTCAGCCCTTTCAGTACCAATTATCATTAAATCCAAACCAATTTGTCCTAACAGTAAAAATATTAAGGAATTTAAAATTAGAAATAAAGTAAAAAAATCTCTTTTTGAAATTTCTATGTCCCTAATAAAAAATCTTAAGCTAAATGGAATTTTATGCCCTAATAAGGAAGTTAAATCTTCCGTATCTTCTTCAATACTATCAATTTTACTCGGATCATTCACTGAAAGGCACTTACTCGTGGCTGATATAATTAACTATTTAATCAAAATGAATTACTCAATATAACTTCTTCAAATTATTATTGCTCAAAAATGTAATTTTCGTTATTCTGAACATGTTCAGCTAAAATGTTAAATGATTTATTAATTATTATTAAAACAATAGATATAAACTAACAAAATATGGTTCCTATGATGAGTGAGAATTATACGTTAGGAGTTTTTTACGGTAAAGGGCCGGAAACCGAAATGTTAACCCAGAAATTTGTGGGCAACCTGATAAACTCGGATGAGTTTTGTAAAGCCTGCGAGAATCTGGAAATAAATGTAAAGTGCGATAAATGCCGAGAATTTGTCAAATGTTATGCGAGTTCCATATATTTTTACGAAAAATTAGGTGAAGATGCTCCTGAATTTATAGAGGAACCTGATGAATATTTACCTAAAAATCTTCCACCTGTAGACTTCATATTAGTCGTAGGGATTCATCAGGATTTACTATCCGGACTTCCAGATTATTTAAAAGATAAAGGAATAAAAGCAGTCATAGTTCCAATAGAAGATCCTAAATGGGTTCCAGCAGGCTTACAAACACAGGTTTTAGAAGAATTCGAAAAAAATGGTATCCAAGCAGCATTTCCTAAACCATTCTGTTCATTAAGTACAGAACTTAATGAGTATAATCAAATCGGATTTCATCTCACCAAAGAAAGAGACTACATAAATAAATTCATAGAGTTTTTCAAGATTGGAAAACCAATTGTATCATTTTTATTAAGTAAAGATGGAGAATCAATTGAAGATGCTTGTGTAATTCAAACTGCTCCTTGTGGATCTACATATTATATCGTTCAGCAACTAAAGGCAAAGTATTTTAAAAATGGCAAAAGCGGGGAGCTTTCCTTAAATGAAAGAATAAGTAAAGCCCATCATGCGTATCCGTGTAACGCATCAATGAATCAAGATTCAATTTTAAAAGACTCAATTCTTCATGTTGGTGGATATTTGGTTAGAAATGCCATAAGAAGGGAATTGAATCTTGAAGAGGAAGAGGGCCAAAAACTAACTTATGTAATTAAATGATATATACATGATTAAAATATGTAAGATTTTAGTGATATAACACTTGTATCTAAGCAAGCTTTTTATCTTATTTACATTTCTCGTTTAATTTCTTCTTTTTTACCTTTTTCCATCTGATTTAACATTTCTTCCGTGCTATAGGAATCCTTCCTTAACTCTTGCTCAGCTTTCTAGAAATAGCGTGGAAATTGAAAGATGATGATTACTAATCAAAATCAAGTAAAATATAAAGTCGTCTTTTTAGTTCGAATAATTCCTTCTTCATATTCCCAGAATTAGATTTGATAATGATATAAATTTTATCTTCTAATAATTTAATAATCTCATCCCATAACTTACATAATCTTTATTAAAATGAATTAATATCAACGTTAATTAAGATATAAATTGTTTACCAAATCATTCCAACATATATTTAAACTTATTTCACTATATTATATCATAGAAAATGTCAGATATTATCGAAAGTAGTCCAGAAATACTTGGAGGAAAACCAGTTATTAAAGGAACTAGAATTCCAGTCGCTTTAATTTACGAATTATTTGGATTGAATTATTCAATAGCTGAAATTCAAGAAGAATATCCACATTTGGATCGGAAAATTCTTTTAACACTGCTTGAAATAGGAAAAGAAGCAAGTGAAAACCTTTCAAAAGTGGACATTGATGAGATAATAAGGAAAGAGGTTTAATTTTTGAATTTCCTTCTCGACGAAAATGTACCTGTTTCTATTAAAAAAGTGATTCAAGAATTAGGATACGAAGCTTTCACGCTTCATGATTTTAATATGTTGGGCGTTCAAAATGGTGAAGTAGCAGAATTAGCCTTAAAAGAAAATGCAATAATTATAACTTTAGATTCTGATTTTTTACAATTAAAGAAATCTCTACAAAATAAAAGCCGTATCATCTACATTAAAATACACCCAAGAGATCCAAAGAAAATTAGAGATTTGATTATTGATAATTTGAAAAATTATGTATCGAAGTTAAATAATCCCTGTAAATTAATTATTGCTGAAGACAACATTGATTTAGAGAGATTGTAAGAAACCAAAGAATTTAAAGGATATTTACTCCTTTATAGATATTATTATCGAACAATTATTGAATGAACCTTAAAAATTATTTTTCAGTTTGTTTTTTCTTTCTTTATGTTTTTTCACATATTTTATTGCACTCACAAAAATAAAAGGATTATCAAATCCAAAACCAATCATCCGATTACAACTTGCACAGAGTACTCCTCTTATTTTTCCTGTTTTATGGTCGTGATCAATGTTAATATGTTTATGACTCAATTTTTTAATATCATCAAAATATCTTCCACAAATAGTACATCTGTAATTCTGTTTCATCAACATTTCTCGCAATTTATCAAGCGTAATGCCATAAGTCTTTCTTATATGTATTTCTTTATGGCTTATCTTATGACAGTTTTTACACCATGAATCAAGACCATATTTTCCCTTTTTACGTCCATGAAAATACTCTTTTGAAGCAGGATATACTTTTTTACATTTAGAACACTTTTTTAGTTTTTTAATTTCTAAAAATTCTTTATCTAAATTTAATTGTTTTGCCCTTTTTTCTGTATTTTCAATCATCTGAATATTATTTTAAACAGAATTATTTAAAGATAAAGAAATTTTTACAGGATAAAATTTAGCAGTAAGAGTAATGAATTATATAACCAATAATAAATAAAATTACAGAAGAAGGACAATTAAATTGAAATGTGTAATAAAAATACTTATAATATCTTTATATGCATGAGTCTTCATGAAATTCGCATTTCACGAAAATTCTCTTATATTATTATTTAAATAAATTTATAACAAATAATAATACGTAGGAAAAACCTTTTCAATCATTTTTACGATATTCCGTAGTTTTATAATTTATTAATAGTAGTTTCATATGATCTGTTTCATATTTATCAATTAGAAAGTAATGGAGTAGAATTAGGTGACAAATAATTAGTATCGTAGAATGTTCAAGCCCTTACTGTGAAATTGATGAGGAGGAAGAGGAGGAATCCTTTTTTGAGGAACATTTTTGGTATTTTATAATCCCTTCTGCAGTATTATTAGGACTCGCTATTTTTTTAGAATTTTTTTATGAGTTAGTATTAATAGGACAAGTTTTTGCAATTTCTTCTGTTTTTCTCTCCAGTTATGGTGTGGTAAAAGAAGCGATTGAAGATATTAGGCATAAAAGGATTACAGCAAACATCTTAATTATAATCGCTGCTGTAGCTTCCTTTTTCATATTCCACGGTCAAGAAGGGGCGACTGCTATATTACTTTACGCGATAGCAGAAAGGTTAGAAGAGATTACAACTGATAAGTCAAGAAGCGCCATTAAAGAACTACTTGAATTAGCTCCTGATGACGCGTTATTAAAAACTGATGATGGCTATAAAAATGTGCCATCAAGAGATGTTAAAGTGGGAGAAATAATCGGGATCAAACCGGGAATGAAAGTCCCATTAGATGGCAAGATTATTAAAGGTAGTTCTTATTTCGACGAGAGCGCCATAACTGGGGAGTCAATCCCAATTTATAAAAAATTAGGAAATGAAATTTTTGCAGCAAGCTTAAATTCGGATAGTTTTGTAGATATAGAAGTTATGAGAGAGAGTTCAAATACCATTGTAGCGCAAATTGCAGAAAGCGTTAAACAAGCTCAATTAAACAAAAGCAACCATGAAAGATTTATAGAAAAGTTTGCTAGATACTATACCCCGATCATAATTTTAGCAGCATTGATGGTTATGATTATCCCACCTCTGGTCTTTGGTCTAGACTTTAATGACTGGTTTTATAGAGGATTGATTTTATTAGTAGTTTCATGCCCGTGCGCCCTAACATTGTCTACTCCACTAGCTAATATAGCTTCTTTAACAAAACAAGCTAGAGAGGGAATTTTAGTTAAAGGAAATAGATTTATTGAACAAATCAATGATATAGAAGTTTTTGCATTTGATAAAACGGGTACATTAACCGAAGGTAAATTGAAAATATTTGATACTTTTGCTTATAATGGTATCAATAAAGAGGAAGTAATAAGCATTGCGGCCAGTTTAGAAGCCCTTTCAGAACATCCTATTGGTAAAGCAATTGTTAATGAAGCTAAAGATATGGAATTATCATTTCATTCTGTGGATAATTTTGAAGTTATAAAGGGAAAAGGAATAATAGGACAAATAAATGGGGATCTCTTTTATGTAGGGAGCAAAAATTTTATCGAGGAATTAAATTACCAGCTGCCAATTGAAGATATAAAGAGTATAGAGAATTCTGGAACAGTTCCTATTTTATTGGGTAATAAACAGAAATTATTGGGCATTATCTCAATTAGAGATGTTTTAAGAGTCACAGCTCCAATTCTTATAAACGGTCTAAAAAAGCGAGGTTATGAAACGGTCTTGATATCTGGTGATAATCAAGCGGTATGTGATTCGATAGGAGCGTGTTTAGATATAGATCATGCTTATGGAGAGCAATTACCCGATCAAAAACTCGAAGCTATCAAAAATCTGAAGAAAAGATATAAAGGAGTTGCCATGGTTGGAGATGGAATAAATGATGCTCCAGCCCTTGCGTTAGCAGATTTAGGTATCGCTATTGGAGCTTCAGCAACAGACATTACTTTAGAGACCGCAGATGTTATTATTATAAATGATGATTTGAAAAAAATCTTAACTTATATTGATATATCTAAAAAAACAAACAGAAAAATTAAACAAAATATCTGGACCTCCATTATAGTTAAAGTGTCGTTTGCCGTTTTGACGGTTATTGGATTAATGACATTATGGCTCGCAGTAGGAATTGGCGATGCTGGCGTATCTCTGCTAGTTTTGCTTAACGGGATGACTATTTTCAGGTATAAATTTCAATACAAAGAAATTTCGTCCGAGGATTTAGAAAATCAGGCAAAGCTACTAGTATGTGAACATTGTAAAACTGAAAAAATTATTCCACAGCATCACGGAAGAGATATGCGAAGGACTTGAGCCATGCGAAGAGGAATTGCCTCTTTTTTGTCCCAAATGTGAAAGATTATTAGAAATTAAGTAGAAATGTATCTAAAAAATTAACTAGACCTTTATATTGTTGTTATTAACTAAGTACAAATGAATTCATTTATGCAAATTGAAAATTGTTGAATTTTATCGAGAAATTTTTAATTTAGGGTAATTTATCTAATTTATCAAAAACTCTTTATCAAACGCAAATTTTCCTAAATATTTAATTTATAATATTAAGAATTTTTAATCCGTTCTTCTCTATTGTAAGCGGGAATTGCCAAGTCTGGTCAAAGGCGCTGGACTCAGAATCCAGTCACGTAGGTGTTCGGGAGTTCAAATCTCCCTTTCCGCACTCGTTAAATTTTAATTCAAAAGGTAAAAACACAAATTATAATATATGAGGATGAAAATCTAATAATTAGATGTTTAATAATTGAGGTTTTTATTTTGCCAAATGAATACAATCAGCCTGATATTAATAAATCACAAAGAATTGAAAAGGAAGAGCCAGAAAAACTTACGGAGCTTCAAGCATTTAATTTTATTGCATATAAACTTAATGTTGAATTGGAAGAATTTGAAGAACTCAAGATAACTAAGGATGATAGTGTTGAAAATTTATTGGATCATGATGAAATACTATTATTTATTGATAATATGAATTGCCGCGTTTGGATATGGGAAGGCCGCAACTCAAAAACAAGAATGAAATTTATATCTGCAGAAGCAGCCCATAAAATTAGAGATCAGTGTGGTGCTTTTGATTACAATATTACTACTGTTGATGATGGAGATGAACCAATAGAGTTTAAAATCATATTGGGATTATAATTAGATGTAGTATAAGGATTAAATTATCTTTTGATTGCAACTATATTTGGTTCACGGGGTAAGCTGATGGTTAGTCATTTAATCCATCACTTTATATTAAGAATATGTATCCATTTACTATAAAAACAATAATAAATAATTAAAATATTAAAAATATTATATTATTGAAAACTAATAATTATTAAGGATAATATGTCCAACGAGGAAAAACTACCTGCTGATTTAGTAAAAAGGCTTAAAAAAGTTCAACTTCCTAAATTAGAGGAAGAAAAGCTAAGAATTTTTCAGTTTAATGACCAATTAGCAGATTATGAAGAATTAGATGTTGAAGCTGATATTCCTTTATATGATTTATTAGACTCTGATTTTATATTGTTGTTTGTAGATCCGGAACACTATAGGGTATGGCTCTGGCACGGGGCAAACACAACAACAAGAATGAAATTTATCGCTGCTAAAATTGCGCCAAAAATAAGAGATCAATATGGAATAGCTTATAAAATTACAGCCGTTGATGAAGGCCAAGAAACTAGGGGATTTAAAATAACCTCGGGAATAGAAAAAGAAAAAGATTACGAAAAAGAACAAACTGGACCTGCATATGAAGGGACTAAAGAAGACATGGAATTACTTGCGGAATTATCACGAGAAAAAATCGTTTTATTATTAGAAAAGGCCGGAATTCCAGAGGGTTACGAGAGAAAAATGGTCATTGTAAAAAATAAAATATATGGCTATAAAGAGTATGACCAAAATTACATGGGCTCTGTAATTAAAGAAAAAAGATTATTTCCTCTGAAAGAAGAAGTTCCTGATGGTCCTTATTTAGCGGAGAATTACGTACCAAGAATCTTGTTCTCATTTAATAATGTTGTTATTACAGAACTCCTACAAAAAATTGATAATGAAGAGAATAATAATTAAATAATAAAAGCGTCTTTAAGCGATAAAAATTATGAGTCATGTAAGACGAAAACCGACGAAGAGACCTGTAAGAACGATTAAAAAAAAATCTAAAAGAAATTGGACATCTCTAATAATAATGATACTAATTTTATTTAGTGGTTTTATAGGTATAGTCTTTCTGGTAACATTTACATAATAAAGGCGAGTAAATAAATTAAAAATTTCTCTTACTTTTAGATACCTAAAGAAAATTACCTAAATACTTTAAAAATTGAAGTTAAAAAAAGCAGATTTAGTTTTCATTTTTTTATTTATAATTCTAACCGTTATTTCAATAGATCTATTATCAAATGTAAGCCACCAAGAGGCAATTGAGAATATATCGAAGTATGAACCATTCCAGAATTTAGCGACTGGGCTTCTAATAACATTTTGGGTATGTGTAATCGGAAATTTATTGCCAATACCGACACCCTACACCTGGGTTGTCTGCTATAGTTCCCAACCTTTCTTAACACTAAATCCCTTAGTTCCGTTGTTAGTTGGGTTTATAGCAAGTCTTGGTTGCCTTATTGGAGAAATGGGAGGATATGCTATAGGGAGAAGTGCTGCTGAAGTTATTACTGAAGAACGGAGAAAAGATTTAATAAAAATGCAGAAAATTTTAGTAAATCACCCGAAGATTACTCCATTCCTTATATTTTTAGCCGCTTTAACACCAATATCAGACGATTTAATTGTTATTCCATTAGGTATGTTAAAATATAGCCCTAAGAAAACTATTTTTTTTTTGTTGGCTTGGTAAATTCGGGATGATGCTGGTTTTTGCTTATAATTTAATTAATATTTGCAGCTTGATTGGGGGAGAAAGTTGGGTAATAAGTATAATAAGTCTGTATCTCCTCGTTATTTTGATTTATCTTTTTGTAAGAGTTGATTTCCTAAAATTAATACTAAAGGAGAAAGATTCAGGTGAAAAAGATTTCATCTAAAGAATTAAAAATGAGTCATATAAGAATTATTAAATATTTTCCTTTGAGTATTTCTCAATAATGTAATTCTGAAGTGAAAACGCATATTTTTCAAGGTTAAGAATTAGAATTTTTTGCTGTACTTCCCGGAGATATGACACATCCAAGGATTTAAATAATTCTTTTAATTTATCGATTGAATCAAAAACATTTACAATTGTCTTCCAATCTTTTGCCCATTCTATATCCTGGTACTCTTGATGTCTTATTTCCTCTATTTTTAAAACCTCTGCTTTGAAAAAACCTTTTTTAAAATGATTAATATTCTCTGATTTATCATAGTAACTTACCTTAAAAAATGTTTAGATAGTGATTATTTTATGATTTTCTTCCTTCAGAAGAGATTTATAAAAAAATAAAAATAAAAAAAGAGATAATTTAATACTATAAATGTATCACGGTGGTATTTGATGCATTCTCCATTATCCGCAATTTTTTCTTTGGATCTCCCGAATTTACAATTATTCCAATTATAAAATCTATTAGAAGTGAAATAATATGACCTTTAAGAAGATTATTTAATATATAATCGCCAACAGTGGCTACTTCTAATGTGTCTTGGTTTACAGTCCTTATCTTCATTGCCATTTTTCCTAAAGTTTGTCCATTATTTGCAGTTTCTAAAAGCCAAAAATAGAGTAACCCAATTGCAAAACCAATTAAATTAGCTAAAACCCAATTTATAGTGGCAAATAGAATTCCATAACATATCCCAACTATAACACCATCAATTAATAAGGCAACGAATCTCTCACCAAAACCGGCATATTCTACTCCTGAGGGGGCAGGGACAGATTTCGCTTCTGACGGTGTTTTTTGTTGAGTAGTTGATATTATAGTTTTTGGAGGCTCACTTTCAGCTTCTGGTACTCTCTCTCTCAAATCCGCACCGCACGAGCTACAAAATTGAGTGTCAGTATCTAATTCAGAACCACACGCAGGACAATATTTTACAACCATTTTTTAAACCTTTCAATTTTTTTCAAAATATAATTTATGAATATAATTAATTAATAAACTTTCTATAGTTAAATTTTTTATAGTCCAATCCTATATTTTAATTAATTATGAAAATTATGAAATTAATTCCTATCGGTATCATCATTATTAGCATTATTATTATTGGAATTATTATATAATTTCATAAAAGAAATGGAATTTTAAACTCTTTTTACCTTTTCTTTTATCTTTTCTCATCT
>JABUBN010000118.1_pt1 | contig 20208 bp, 21 predicted proteins | sample 7240341 | NCBI WGS metagenome assembly JABUBN01 (sample SAMN07256345, study PRJNA390944) | subsurface metagenome | isolation source: Methane hydrate marine sediment | place: Pacific Ocean: Eastern North Pacific, ODP site | reverse complement strand
TAGTATATAGCATTGTATTAGGAAATGTAGTGTCAGGCATATAGATACTTATGTTTGTATCGGTATTTGCCTTGCAATATCGAAGTCGAAATTCAGATATTAATACCCTACTTTATACTTGACAAATACCCTAAAATTGATTATGCTTAAGTATAAGATAACGTAGTTATCTTAAAAATAACGAAATGAAAGGAGAATAATTATGAAAAAAATAATTGGGGCACTAATAATATTGATATTTCTCTCGTGCGACACCGGCATCGAGATTAATCTTGATTGTGTTCTCAAACACACAACCGAGGTCTTAAAGTTGGAAAGTGATTTATTAGGAGAAAGAGAAGACGTGTTGGTTAATCTTTCCTGGACATGGACACTCGGAAGACCAGACGGAGAAGGAATAATTATCCAACGAAGCATTGGTGATTCAACCCACTTTGCTACGCTTGACACATTAAGTCCAATCGCGGATGAGATGTATTATAATGACAGCGATACAATCCTCAGTGCCAATACCCTCGTATATTATAGATTAGGTTTCCTGAATGATAATAGCGTAGATTACTTTATCACTACTGACATCTCCATTCCAGCCAGCCAACACTTTTATGAACCTGCTGTGGATACGTTAGGTGATGACACATTACATATTACATTTGCACAATTAGCAAACTTTGATGCCTGCTCGATTTCAGTTTATCAGGCTTTCACTACTGAACCCGAAAGCTTGATAAATCTCACAAATTCTCTTTTCGATACAGCATTATCCTATCCCGATACAAACATAAGTATCTATATGCCTGACACTACATTTCCTAATACAATGCTATATACTATCAAACTTTCATCTTCAAAAATACTCACCTTAATTACCGATACATCAATAGGTTTTCGGGCATTCTTTAAGCTTGAGCTACCTTAATTACAGGAATTCAGATGTTTAGATATTTAGGCACTTACCCTCACACCAAAAAATTTGGTGTGAGAACATAGGCATTATCTTATGGCAAAAGTAGAGCTTGATGTTCTTTTAGAAGAATTAGTATTAAGGGAGGGCTCTGACCTACACCTGCGGTTTGGCGAACCTCCTATTATTCGCGTTGCTGGAAATTTGGAAAAAATGGATCAGCCCGTATTCGACGATAAGGACTTAGATGAACTCATCTATGATTTAATATCTCCGGCTATGAAAAAAAAGTTCGAGGAAACAAAAGAACTTGATATGGCGTACGAAATTCCTGGTATTGCGAGATTCCGGGTTAACTGTTTCAAACAAATGGGACATACTGCTGCTGTTATGCGTATTATTCCTCTAAAAATAAAAACAATTGATGAATGGGGTTTCCCTGCTGTCTTTAAAAATATTGCCGAATTAAACCGCGGTTTGGTTCTCGTTACCGGTCCAACTGGAAGTGGTAAATCGACCACTCTTGCAGCGATATTAGAACACATAAATCGAACTCAAAAAAAGCATATAATAACTGTCGAGGACCCAATGGAATTTTTACATCGAGACAATAAATCCATTTTTGAACAACGCGAAATTGGTATAGATACAAAATCCTATGCTGAAGCCTTACGTCGCATTGTAAGACAGAATCCAGACATTATCCTGGTTGGCGAAATGCGTGACCTTGAAACAACAGCACAAACAATTACAGCTGCTGAGACTGGACACCTTGTCTTCTCAACCCTACACACAATCGATGCAGTTCAAACAATCGACAGAATAATAGATGTTTTCCCTCCTTCACAACAACAGCAGATTCGCCTCCAACTGTCGAGTGCGCTTCAGGCAGTGATTACGGAAACGTTAATACGGAAGAAAGACGGTGTCGGAAGAATTGCTGCATTTGAGATTATGCTCTGTACACCTGCAATTAGAAATGCGATAAGAGAAAGCAAAACTCCTCAGATATATACTTCGATTCAAACCGGCTCCAAGTTAGGTATGATACAGATGGACCAATACCTAAAAAATCTTTTTCATCAAGGTATTATTGATCGGGAAGAGGCTCTTGCCCACTGTTCAAACCCTGAAGAATTTGAGAAAAGAGCATAGACCATGATGAAAATACACGAACTTTTAAAAGCCCAGCAACAATATAATGCCTCTGATCTTATATTGAAGGCTAATTCGCCACCCATTATGCGTATAAATGGAGATCTCGAATTGTTCGATTTACCACCTTTAACAAAGGTCGATATTGAAACAGAACTTGTAAAATTACTAACAAAAAACCAGATAGAAGAATATAAAAAGACTTTCGAACTCGATTTCTCTTATGAAATGTCTGATGGTGCAAGATACAGAGTTAATTTATTTAAGCAGAAAACATGTCTTGGCGGTGTCTTCAGACTTATACCCTCTAAAATTCCAACCATAGATGAATTACTTTTTCCAAAGATATTCAAAGAAATAACCCTAAGACCGCGCGGCCTTATTGTAGTTACCGGACCTTCTGGCTGCGGTAAATCTACGACACAAGCTGCGTTATTGAATCACCGCAATGAAAATGATACCTGCCACATAGTTACAGTAGAAGACCCAATTGAATTTATTCATACAAATAAGAAAGCGCTAATTACCCAGAGAGAAATCGGTAGAGATACCAATTCCTTCGCTGACGCATTGAAATTCGTTCTAAGACAGGACCCGGATATAATTCTTATCGGTGAAATGAGAGATCTGGAAACAATCAGCCTGGCAATAACCGCAGCAGAAACCGGACATCTGGTCATAACTACATTACATACTGCAGATACGATATCTACAATCCATCGTATTATAGACGTATTTCCTTCGCACCAGCAAAATCAGATAAGGATGCAACTCTCATTGAATCTTCTTTGTATTATTTCTCAGGATCTATTAAAACGTACTGATGGTAACGGTAGAATTGCGGCATATGAAACACTTATAGCAATTCCACCGGTCAGAAATTTAATTCGTGAGGCAAAGATTCATCAAATTTCATCGATTTTACAAACCTCTCAACAATCAGGTATGATATCCTTTGATGCCTGTTTAGCCAATATGGTTAAAAGAAAAATTATCATAAAGGAGGAAGCCGAATCTAAGGCACTCAACCCAGATACGTTTCATAAAGAGATGGAACAAATATCAAAACCTAGGTAGTGGCAAAAAAAACTTATCTTAAATTAAGCAGTCCGGTCCAATATATAAAAGGTGTAGGGCCAAAACGATCACTCTATTTCAGAAGAATTGGTGTTGAAACAGTTAACGATCTACTTTTTTTAGTTCCGAGAAGGTATATCGACTATTCCGATATTTTAAAAATAAAAAACTTAAAAATCAACGATGAGGCAACCGTTATCGGTAAGATTCAACTGGTCGAATTACAAAAAATAAAAAATCGGCTTAAGTTGACTAAAGTCCGATTGACTGACGATTCTGGTTCAATTAACCTAAAGTGGTTCAACCGTCCTGATCTAATAAAAAAACTTAAGGTGGGAGATTGGCTTATAATTTCAGGTAAGATCAGCTTTTTCCACGGCGGGCAATTCGTGAATCCGCTTTACGAAATAATAAGTGAAGAAGAAATAACAAAAAAAAAGTACGGGTCTATTATCCCTGTCTACCCTTTGAGCGAAGGTCTCGGTTTATGGGATATAAAAAGAGCAGTAAGAATCTCACTCGATGAGTGCCTTGTTGAAATACAAGAAACATTACCCCAATCATTAATTAAAAAACATAGTCTAATGACATTAAGTGAAGCGTTACGTAATCTACACCTCCCTGTGAAAATTGAAAAAGCCGTTGCCGCACGGCGACGCCTGGTCTATGATGAATTTTTCTTTTTTGAATTGATGCTTGCAAAACGTAAAATGAAGGCTATGAACGAAACCGGCATACCACTTAATGAAAAAGGTAGATTGACTCAAAAATTTGTTGAAATACTCCCGTTTGAACTAACCAGAGGACAGATTGAGGTAATAAAAAGCATAGTGAGTGATATGGGACGCCCGCGACCTATGAATCGCTTACTACAAGGTGATGTCGGCTCCGGGAAAACAGTTGTCGCGCTTTATGCTATGCTTGTCTCGGTTGAGAACGACTACCAAGCAGTCTTAATGGCTCCGACCGAGATACTTGCGGAACAACACTATAGTGTCCTTTCTAAAATATTGAAGAAACTTAATGTTAAATCACTGCTTCTGACAAGTAGCATAAAAGGAAGTGAAAGGCAAGAAACAATCCAAAAAATTCAAAGTGGCGAGGCACATGTTATCTTCGGCACCCATGCACTCATTGAAGAGGAGATTTTGTTCAATAAACTCGGACTGGCAGTTGTTGATGAACAGCATCGATTCGGTGTTATGCAAAGAGCTGCCTTAGTGAACAAAGGTATAAATCCTGATTTTCTTGTTTTATCAGCAACCCCAATTCCTCGGACGATTGCACTCACGCTTTACGGCGATTTAGATATTTCTATGCTGAGAGAAAAACCACCCAGTCGTGGGGAGGTGGTGACCAAAATTATCAATGACAAGAAAAAAGTTACCACGTTTGAATTTGTCAAACAAGAATTGTCTAAAGGCAGACAGGCATTTGTAATCTGCCCAATAATCGAAAAATCCGAGACATTGGAACTAAAATCGGTCAATGAGGTTTATAAAGAAATAGTCAATGCTTTTCCAGAATACTCGGTTGGGGTAATTCACGGAAGGTTAAAAACCTCAGAAAGGATGAATATAATGAATGAATTTCGCCGTGGGAATTTAAATATACTTGTTGCCACAACAGTCATAGAGGTTGGAGTGGATATACCAAATGCAAGCGTGATGCTAATTGAGCACCCGGAAAGATTCGGTTTAGCACAACTGCATCAGTTGAGGGGACGTATTGGAAGAGGTACACAAAAATCATATTGCTTTCTTTTTTTGAATCGCTATGTCCCGCCCGAAACATTTGAACGAATATCTTTCTTCGAAAAAAACAACGATGGTTTTGCCCTTGCTCAAAAAGATATTCAATTGCGTGGTCCAGGAGAAATTTTAGGCAAAAGACAGCATGGGTTACCTGATATAAAAATAGGTGATTTGGAAAATGATAAAGATTTATTATTCTTGGCGCGTGATGATGCATTTGAATTAGTAAAAAAGGACCCGGAAATAAGTTCTTCTGAATATTATGTAATACAAATGAGATTAACTAAATTAGCAACAAAAGAACAATTATTGCGGATTGGTTAAGGAGGAAAATATGAATATATTTTTCGTTAAAACAAACAACATTTATCTTTGTTTTGGTGTTCTACTTTTACTTTTGGGTGGTTTATCTCTATCCTGCACCAAGGTACCACCCAACATAGGTAGAAGCAGAGATATTGTTATAATATCATCAATAATCGATACAAGCTTAATCATGAATAATCTACAAATCTACAGCTATCTCCCTCAAAAGGAAGAGTTATTTTCATTCTTGTTTGTACCAGATATATCAATTAAAAAATTCAACAAATTCCACACCATCTTACTTTATGGTTCATTAGAAGATGAATTTATAAGAATACTCTTGAATCCCGAAGCTGAGGAGGCTACAAAAAGTGACACCTTTAGTCTATTTAAATTGAATAATCTATGGTCAAAGGGGCAACTTGCAATTATCTTAGCGGTATCTAATCCTGATTATATTCAATCAGGATTAATAAAATACAAAAATATGATTACGGAAATATTAGAGGATAATTATTATTTAAGGGTAAAAGAAAATTATTATAGTAATGGTTTCGATAAGAAACTAAAAAAAGTTCTAAGAAGATTTGGTATAACCTTTGATGTGAAAAAAAGATGGCTGATCGATTCTACTTATAAAGATGAAAACTTCATTTTTGTACATGCTCATTTCCCAGATCGAAGTGTCTTTTTCTACAAAGAGAAAATAAAAGAAGAATTAACCACCTCGTTCGTAATGAACAAACGCGACTCACTTACCAACAAATACTACAATGGCGATTATATATTAAAAGATTTAACTTATACTGAAAAAATCGAATTTAAGAATATGAAGGGTATAAAACTGAATGGTGTTTGGCAAAATGATTCGCTTGTGGCAGGGGGACCGTTTGTCTCCTACTTCCTTGTTGCAAAAGATACAATTTATATCATTGACGGTATGCTTTTTAATCCGGGAGAACGCAAAAGCGACTATTTTACAGCTCTGAAAGTTATGATAAATTCATTTAAACTAATAAACAATACTGAGTCTTGACAAACTCAATAATATGATTAATATAATTATATCTAATGGAGGAAGATATGCCGGAACAAGATTTTTCTGAAATTACCAAGCTTAGTGAACGTTATAATAAAGATCCAAAATCAAGAATATTTGTTCAACTTGCTGATGCTTATAGAAAAAACAAAATGATAGATGAAGCCATTGAAATATTGAATAAAGGATTAGAACATCATCCCCAATATCCGCTTGCATATTTGATCATTGGTAAATGTTATTATGACAAAAGAATGTTTACCCAGGCAAAAGAATATTTTGAAAAAACTCTAACATTCGCTCCTGATAATATAATTGCTTTACGAATGACAGCTGAAACCTGTGCATCCTTAAAAGATGAAAAAGGACAAATTTTAGCGTATAAAGGTCTCCTGTCCCTTGACCCCTTTGATGCTGCAGCAAAGGAAAAACTCACCCAACTCGAATCACTTCAAAAGGGAGAACAGCTCTATACTGTCGCAATGGCTGAAGAATACGAAAAACAGGGGGATAACGTTAATGCATTGTCAATCTATGAACAGCTCCTTTTCACTGACCCCTCTGATTTAGTGTTACAACAAAAGGTAGAGGAGTTAAAAAAGAAATTTAGTGAAGAGAAAGAAGAAGTCAAGGAAGAAAAAATTAAGGGTCTTCAAGTTGATACTTATTACAAACCTGAGGATTTAGAACCAGCAGCAAAACCTGAAGAACCTGTACAGATTTCACCAAAAAAAGCGCCTCCACCACCCGAAGAAAGAAAACTAGAGCCCGAACAGAAAGAAGAAGAAATATTATCATTAGAAGATTTTCTTACTGAAGAAACAATAGAAAAGCCAGTTACTGAAACCGCAGAAAAAATTGAAACTCTTCAACCTGTCCAAATCTCCGAAGAGCCGATCGATGAACTCACGGAAAAATTAGATGTTTTAAAACCATTTGAGCCGGAAAAATCGACCACTGAAAAGGCTGAAACTCCTCAGACCATCAAAGCCCCTGAACAACCACAAGCACCTGAACCTGTAGCAAAAGAAGAACCAATCTCCCAACCAATAGAACAGGGTGAACCCCCGCAATCTATTGAAATCCCGGAACATTCACAAGCACCTGAACCTATAGCAAAAGATGAACCAATCTCCCAACCAATAGAACAGGGTGAACCCCCGCAATCTATTGAAATCCCGGAACAACCACAAGTACCTGAACCTGTGGCAAAAGATGAACCAATCATTGAACCCGTTGAAAAACCCGAAGCTCCTCAACCTGTCGAAATACCTGAATATTCACAAGTACCTGAACCTATAGCAAAAGAAGAACCAATCTCCCAACCCGTTGAAAAACCTGCAGAAGAAAAGCCAATACCCTCCCCAGTTGAGATGGAAAAACCAGAGGAAAAAAAGGAAGAGCCCAGCAAACCACAAGAAGAAGACTTTCAATCCTTTAAAGATTGGCTATCCGGATTATTAAAATGAGGTACAAAGATATTGAAAAACTCATCAGAATATTAGAAAACAGCATAGTTTCAGAAATTGAAATTACTGATGTATTGGGTAGAAAAATAAAGATTAGTAAGTCAATAAATAGCACCTATTCTCCACCTCGGGCCGTCCCCAAAGCACCGGTTGTACAAGAAACTAAAATCGAAAAGCCAGAGCCTGTTGAAACAGAGAAAAATTTTGTCGCAATTAAATCCCCTATCGTCGGTACCTTCTACATGGCACCTGCACCGGATACTCCGCCTTATGTTAACATTGGCGATATAGTAAAACCTGGTCAGGTTGTTTGTATTATCGAAGCAATGAAACTCATGAATGAAATCGAATCTGATATTGCCGGAAAAATCATTAAGATATTGGTTAAAAACGAAGACCCAATCGAATACAATCAAGAATTATTTTTAGTTGAACCAATATAAAAACACTTGGAAGAAAAATAAAAAGTGGAATTAAAAACACTCCTTGAAAAAATGATGAAAGTCAACGCCTCAGATTTACATTTAAAGGCGGGCGCAACTCCTGTTTTCAGAATTGATGGTAAGCTCGCAGCAGAAAAAGGAGAAACATTAACACCGGAAGTTTTAAAAACTATGGCTTACCAGATAATGACTCCATCTAAACAGGAAACATTTGAGCGGATGAAAGAAATGGATTTTGCAATCGGTGTCAGAGGGATTGGTAGATTCAGGGTTAATGTATTTTTGCAGCGAGGCAGTATTGCAATTGCAATAAGGGCAATTCCACTTTCTATCCGAAGAATTGAAGAATTAAATCTTCCTTTAGTGATGAAAGATCTGGCATTAAAACCAAGAGGGCTTGTTCTTTGCACCGGGACTACAGGTAGTGGTAAATCAACAAGTCTGGCTGCAATGATTGAACACATCAACGAAACCTTGTCACGTCATATAATTACGATTGAAGACCCGATAGAATATCTCTTTCGTGATAATCTCTCAATAATCTGCCAGCGCGAAGTAATAATGGACACCATTTCCTTTTCTATCGCCCTGAAACACATTTTACGTCAGGACCCTGATATAATACTAATCGGTGAAGTTAGAGATCGCGAGACAATGGATACAGCACTCAAAGCAGCAGACACTGGACATCTTGTATTATCAACACTTCATACATTAAATGCAACAGAAACAATCAACCGAATTATATCATTCTATCCCCCTCATCAACATCAACATATTAGAGTTCTCCTTGCAGCTACACTTGCTGGCGTTGTTTCATTGCGATTATTACCACGAGCTGACGGTAAAGGAAGAATACCTGCAGTTGAAGTTCTTTTATCGACACCAGCAATTAAAGATTACCTGCTGGATCCTGTAAAAACTATGCTTATCCAATCGGCTATTGAAGAAGGCTATGGACAATATGGTATGCAAACTTTTGATCAATCGATATTCAAATTGTATAAAGATGCTATGATTTCGTATGATGACGCAATACAGGCAGTCACCAATCCTGACGAATTTAAATTAAGGTTGGTTGGTATCGAAGCTACCGCTGAACGAGGTTGGGGTTCATTTGATAAAAAATAAAATAAATCCGTAGTCATCCGTTTACATTCAAAATTTCTATGAAATTATGAAATTTGGAAAAATCCTTATTGCAAATCGCGGTGAAATCGCTATACGTATTATCCGCGCTGCAAAAGAACTAAAACTCAAAACCGTCGCAGTATACTCTGAAATAGATAGTGATGCACTTCATACCCGATTAGCCGATGAAGCTGTTTGCATTGGACCACCACCAAGTAGAGATAGTTATTTAAATATTACAAGAATCATAAGTGCTGCTGAAATTACCGGGGCAAAGGCAATTCATCCAGGATATGGTTTTCTTGCAGAAAACCCTGAATTTGCAGAAATTTGCGAATCCTGCGCCATAACCTTTATTGGACCAAAACCTGATCACATTAGAGCTATGGGTGATAAAATTAGAGCAAAAAGCACGATGGCTAAAGCAGGGATCCCTGGAATTCCGGGCAGTGATGGCGCAATCGAAACACTAAAGGAAACGAAAAGTATAATCAAGAAGTTAGGTTATCCAGTTATGCTTAAAGCCGCATCAGGTGGTGGTGGTAAAGGAATGAAAATTGCCCGTAATTCTAAAGAACTGGAATCAGGATTTCGTATTGCCCAAGCTGAAGCAAAGGCTGCCTTCGGTGATGATAGAATATACATTGAAAAATTCATAGCTAAGCCAAGACATATTGAGGTGCAGATTCTCGCCGATAGTTATGGCAATGTAATTGCCCTTGGTGAAAGGGAATGCTCAATTCAGCGCCGACATCAAAAACTGCTTGAGGAATCGCCATCAACTGGAGTAGATAAAAATTTAAGAAAAAAACTCATAAAAATTGCAATTAATGCCGCACAAAATATTAATTATCAATCTGCCGGTACAATTGAATTTCTTATGGATGAGAATAAAAACCTCTATTTTATGGAGATGAACACAAGAATACAGGTTGAACACCCAGTTACAGAATTGGTGACTGGCATTGATATATTAAAGAACCAGATAAAGATAGCCCTTGGTGAAAAATTGCTTGCCAAACAAGAAGCTGTTTCACTGAAAGGGCATGCAATAGAATGTCGTATCAATGCCGAAGACCCTGATCGTAACTTTGCGCCAATGCCGGGTAAAATAAACTTTTTCCACATGCCTCAAGGTCTTGGCGTAAGATTTGATACACATATTTTTACCGGTTATACTATTCCAAGCCATTATGATTCCTTAATAGGAAAGCTTATATGCCATGGTAATTCCCGAGAGGAAGCAATTGCCCGAATGAAACACGCCCTTGAAGAGATTGTCATTGAAGGTATCCCTACAACAATACCATTCCACCAGAAAATTATGGATAATGATAAATTTATCGCCGGCAACATTTCAACACATTTTATAGAAGAAATGTAATTAACCCGCTAAAGCGGACTAAATCTCTAAATTCTAAATTATAAAAAATATCAAAATTCAAATATCCAAATACCTAAAAGATGGTAGATGGGTTTGGGTTTGGATGCGGGAATTTCTGGATACAGGATACCGGATACATGATGCATGATAATCATCATCTTCATAACTTCCTATCTTCACAGCTTCATTCATTAATCCTCTTCTATGCGAAGCATCATTTCCCTCTGCCCTTTGCGCCGTGCTGAAAGCACCTTTACCGCACGCAGTGCTATCTTACCCTTGACTCATATTTCATTCTGTATATACTAAGTTATGCCTATTGAAGATAACTGGCGTAAATTAATGCCTGAACAGATTATAAATGCACCTGATTTCTCAGGTGTATATGAATTTGCTGATATCTTACAGGAACCCATTTTTATCGGTTATACACACAGTCTTGCGCACACAATTCAGGAGATATTTGAAAAAAAAGAATCTGATTTTGCTACTGTATCATTCTTCCGTTTTCATGCTACTAAGGACTATGAAAATGAATATACTAAACTGCTTGAAGAATACAAAAAGCAATACGGCAGACTACCGCCAATAAACCAGAAAAGAGAAGCAGAATAGATTTTAGGTTTGATTTGACATTTAGCATTTAGAATTTGTCATTTTTGTTCTTCTATCATTCCTTTCATCGGAACAAATCTTACTGGAATTATTTCTGTTTTCTCTAATTTACCCTCAATCTTTTTAAATAGCGTAAGCATTTGGAATCCCTCTCCTAAGGGTACGATCAGCCTACCCCCCTCGACAAGTTGTTCGATTAATGGTTCAGGAACTTCTGGTGGTGCACAGGTAATAATTACTGCATCAAATGGTGCAGCTTCAGACCAACCAAGAAAACCATCACCGCATCTTACCTGGACATTACTAAATCCAAATTCTCTTAAACGCTGAGATGAAGAATTTGCGAGTGAGGGTATTATCTCAATTGTGTAGACTTCCTTGACAATCAAAGATAAAATTGCTGCCTGGTAACCAGAACCAGTACCAATCTCAAGAACCCTGTCCTCATGTTTTAAACCTAATTTCTCAGTCATTAAGGCAACAATATAAGGTTGGGAAATGGTCTGGTCATCGCCAATAGGGAGCGGATAATCATTGTAGGCAAATTTCTCTATATTCTTTGGCACGAATTTGTGCCGTTTTACTTCCAGCATTGCATTTATGATAGTTTTATCAGTTATACCACGGGCGACAATCTGGTTCTTGACCATCTCATTTCGTGCAACTTTATCCCATGATAAAACTTTCTTATTTTTTATATCTGAGCAATTTACCAGAATAAACAGCGATACAAATATCAGGACAAAGCGTAATGCAGTCAAATTATTCATCCTTTACAGTTGATCTGCTACGAAGAATAGACCAAAATACAAAATAATTTCCATCATTTATCTACCTCTCTTACTGGATCTCACACAAATATGTTTCGTTAAGAATGGATAAATCCCTTAATCTATTTATGTGTTCCTGTCGATATTAATTTTCACCAAACCAATATTCGCATCTTTCTTACAGATAACGAAGAATATTCCCGCTTCCGTATTTTTGACAAAAAACACACTGTTCGAAGCATAGAATATAGCTGAGGTTTTTTCTATATTAAGACATTTCTTAATCCTCTTCATGATTAGCGCTGCCATTGAAGAAAACTTTTCCGGATCATAACCAACAATAAATTTGCTCTCAATTATGAAACCATCATCCGTTGCTAACCCGGCACCTAAAACTTTTGGAATCTTTGTTATCTCATCTACTTTCATTCAGCCACTCCTTTAGCCCTAATTTTAAATTTCTCATAACAATTTCCCTAGTATTTGAATTTCTTCTCGCTCAGGGGCTGGGTTCATCCAGCTCCTTCATAAGGGGCTGGGTTCATCCCAAAACTCCCATTATTTCATCAATTATCTTTCGGGCATAAACGAAAACCAATCCTGGATTAGTACCGGATTGAGTGACAACAGTAAAGAGTGAAGCTCCGGCAGTTATTACACAAACTGTTTCATCTTCCTTTTCAATTGTGAACTTATCCACACATCCCTCGTTCAAATACTTGAATGATTCCTCAACCTCATTATGTATTGCTGCAATCATAGCACAAATTTCTTCGATATCTGTACGATCTTTGTAATAATTTTCTATTAGGAGACCATCCTTAGAGCAAATGAACGCTCCTTTTACTGCCTTGATACTTAACAACCTATTCACCGGTTTTCTAAGAGGTTCTAAAGGAATCTCAAATTCTAAAGGTTCCTCAACCTTTTCCATCTCTATTTTAGCAGGCTCGGGCATCTTTTCTACTTTGGTTTCTTCTATTTTTGCAGGCTCGGGTGCCTTCTCTACCTTGACCTTCTCTACCACGATAGGCTCGGGCATCTTTTCTACTTTGGTTTCTTCTATTTTCACAGGCTCGGGTGCCTTCTCTACCTTGACCTTCTCTACCACGATAGGCTCGGGCATCTTTTCGACTTTGATCTCCTCTATTTTCACGGGCTCGGGTGCCTTCTCTACCTTGACCTTCTCTACTTTCACAGATTTTGGTTTCAGTACTTCAAGTCCTTGTTTTGCCTCTTTGTTTTCTGGGTTAATCTTACAGGTTAATTCATAGTATTTTATAGCCTTGTCTACCTCACCGAGTTTTTTATAGCAATGACCAAGATAGAGATTTGTATTCTCACTTCCCCTCGCATCATCATAGATACCTTCTAATATTTTTACTGCCTCTTTTATATCATCCTTCATGTAGTAAGCTCTACCTAACATTAGCTTTGCCAAAGTATACGTTGGATTACGTGACAGACCATCTTTCAGTATTGAAATCGCTTCATCAACCATCCCCGACGACAGATACACATCAGCCAACGTAGCAAAAATCAGTGCGCCAGAATCCATTGCTAACTCATCAGACATATCATCTCCTCTTTTTATCATACCTCTTTCTTTAAAAATTCGGTAAGCTCTACTGTTATCTTCAAGCAATGCCTTATTTTCTTTATTAGTTCTTCACCAGGACTCAGAAGTAAAGCCTTTTTCCAATTATCACAGGCACTGCCAAAATCACCTTTTTGAACCTGGATCAATCCAATCTGATAATAGGGAAGTGGTTTTGAGGAATCTAATTCAATTGCTTTATTAAAATACTTGTCTGCGTTTTCATGGTCATTTTTTTCTAAATAATAAATGCCTGAAAGAATGTTAAAATCATAATTATCAGGATATTTCACGTTAAAGAAATCCAGATAGGGCATTGCTTTATCGAGATCCTTATTCTTAATATAAATCTTCAGGAACCCTAAATTCGCATCAACATTTACTTCATTTATGCTATGAATTCTGTTATATAATAATAATGCCTCATCCAGTTCACCAATATTGTATGAGATTTTAGCTAATTCAGTTAACCATTCGACATTATTAGCCTGTAATTTCAAAAGCTCTAAATAGATACTCTTCGCTTCAGTTAATTTTCCATTCTCACTTAATATACTGGCCAAAGTTGCCTTAACCTCTACATTTTGTGGATGATTTTTTATGTAGCTGGTAAGAAAATTAACAGCATCATCAACATTCCCTGCCTGATATAGAATTTTTGTTTTTAATATAACCGCTGTACTCCACTCTGGTTCAATATTAAGGGCTTGCTCGACCATGTTTAGTGCATTCTCAAATTCATTTCTTTTAAAATAATTTTCTGCATCGGTAAAAGAATCAGCTGCATTTGTAACCTTTGGTGCAAAAATTTCTTTTTCAGAAATATCCACCCACTCTTTTTTATCTACAGTTGGTGTGTAGTAAGGTCCAAACTCAGAAAGTTCAGGAGATAAGGAAAGACGGTACTTATCTTTCTCATAATTCGGTTCAATCCCTATCCCTTTTCTTATATAATCAAGACCTTCTTTAAACTTACCAAGTTTTGTGAAAATAAACCCTATGTTATAATAGGCACCAGCGTGATTTGGTTTCAAAGATACTGTCTTTTTAAAAAATTCCAAAGCTTCATCATCTTTACTCTGTTCAACAAAAACAAGACCTTTACCAAAATATTCGTCAGCCGTATCGCCACTAAATAACTTGAGCGCATTCTCATAATTGCCTTCATTCACATAGTACATCCCTAAGTTAAACCCTGCGTCTGAGTTTCCGGTAGCAATCGCCTTTTTAAAATATTCTATTGCTTCTCCAACTTTTTTTTGGATAGATTTACAGATTCCTAAATTATTCAAGGATGCCGCAAAATTTGTCTGCAATGCGAGTGATTTTTGAAACCATTCTATTGCCTTGTTGAAATCACCACCCAGGCAGTGAACAACACCCAAGGCATTTGCACATTGTGCTGATTCGAAATCGAGTTCATAAATGTGCTGGAGATATTTACTCGCATCGTCCAATTTAGCTAAAAATATGCACACTTCGCCAAGGGCTAAATATAAATGCGCGTCATCTGTTCTCAACTTTAGACATTCATCGAATTCTCTTTTTGACTCATTGAACAGACCTTTATTGCGGTAGGTCATACCAAGGTTATAATGAACCTGATAACTATTTTCTGAAATCTGCGACGCACCGAGCTGGTCTTTCAAAAATTCCCAGTGTCCCTTATGCTTTTTAATCTCGATAGGGAGATTTGGTTCAAACTGGGCTAATGCTGGATTCAAAGCGATAGCCTTCTTTACAGCCTCAAGACTTTCGTCAATCTTTCCCTTTTCACCAAGTGCAAAACCTAAAAGAAAATGCCCCTCAGCTGAAGAAGGATCAAGTGTAATTGATTCCTGAAAATTTTTTATTGCAAGATCAATTATACCTTTATTAAAATAAATCTCACCCAGAATCCGGTATACATCTGCAGAGATTTTTAACTCCAGGGACTTATTAATCTCTTCCAAGGCATCATCATATTTTCCTAACAATTTTAGAGTAATACCAAGTCCATAATGTGCCTCAAACGAATCATGATTATAATCCAAAACTTTTTTGTAGAATATAATCGACTGAGAATATCGCCCCAATTTCTTGTATGTATCAGCAAGTTCTAAAGTCTTATTCTCATCATAAGGATCTCTATCAATTAGACGAACAAGTCGTTCAACTTTCTCCTCTAAACGACCTGTTTTCTTTAAAATTATATCGAGGTTATTTCGCGCAAGAATAAAATTGGGATCAATTTTGAGTGCTTTTTCTAATTCCTCAATTGCCTCATCGTATAAACGCTTATTATAGTACACAATAGCAAGGTTATTATGCGCACCTGGATCATTAGGTGGTATTCGTTCTGCGAAACTCTTTAATATTTTAAATTCTTCCCTGGAAATCATTTTATTTTTTAGCAATGCGATCGATCGATTCTAAAACTCTTGATGGTTGAAATGGTTTAATGACATAATCTAATGCTCCAGCCTGTATCGCTTCCAGAACGACTGCCTGTTGCCCCATTGCTGAAACCATAAGAATTTTCGCCTCGGGATCGATCTTCTTTATCTCTTTAACTGCCTCAATACCGCTCATATCAGGCATAATAATATCCATCGTAACAAGACCGGGTTTTAATTCTTTATAACGTTCAACTGCCTCGTTACCTGTCGATGCTTCACCACACACAGTATGTCCACCCTTCTCTAAAATATCACTAAGCATACGCCGCATAAACATCGCATCGTCTACTACCAAAACCCTCATATATCCCCCTTATCATTGCATCCCTTATAAACACTCTAAATATCCAAGATGTAACAATTCCAAAAGGAAAGTCTGGACCCAACAATTTTGTACTACCAGATATAAATATCAACGCCATTACCTTTTTGTTCATATTTTATTCTATCCATGTTTATTGTATTAAATTTTAACTAAATGTCAAGATAAAAGATGAAAGTTTAGTCAGCTCTTAGATTTAAAGCCAAAGGTCATTGTATAAAAAAAAGTGCCAGGACGCAGAATCGAACTGCGGACACCCGGATTTTCAGTCCGGTGCTCTACCAACTGAGCTATCCTGGCTTAATTGTACCATTTTATACAGAATATGGAAAATGTCAATAGCATGGGAAATGCTTAACTCCAGCCCGCTTGGAACGGGCTTGGGTAAAAGTCCCTGCCTGAGGAGACAGACAAAATACCTAAACCCTTACATCAAAAACTTTGGGTGGTGAAGATCGCAAACACTGAATCAGAAAACCCGGTAGGATGTAAGATATATTTATTTTTTTTTGAAATCATTTGTGGAATTAGTTTTACTTGTTTCTTTAATTGGTTGAATTTCATACAGCTTTTCCTTACCTAACCTTCCGTATCTTGAATTGCAATCAATCTTGATACATTTTTCAAAATAGCCTACTGCCTTTGTGAATTTGTATTTCTTCATTTCGGATAAACCTAAATAGTAATATGCTTCTTGCAAATTAGGACCTAATTTCAATGCCTCTTTAAAAAATTTAATTGCATCAAGGATCATTGAACGATCGTAATAAAGCAAACCTAAGTAGTAGTTTGCATAAAGAGCAGCCGTGCGATCTCTAGTCTGTTTTACTACCTTGGTAAGATGTTCTATTGCCTCACCCCATACACCTTTTTTATAGCAGATATATCCAAGATTGTTTAATGCAAATGGATTGTCAGAATCGATAAGTAAAACCTGCTGCAAATATAACATAGCATTGTCATACAATTCTTTATTCATCAATGCAAGACTCATCAAACCCAAACCCTTAACATTTTTGCGGTCAATACTGAGAACCCTTTTGAGAACCTTAATTGCCTCATCATAATCTTCCATAACGATTAGATTCCATGCACGGTCAACTAATGTTGCAAGATCTAAATCAGCTGAAGTCTGGGATTTTATAAATGAATAAAATTTACCTGCCTCTGTTTGCGATGATTTCCTACAACTAAAATTATGGGCAATAATCCTCAATTCTTCCTTGGTTTGATTAAGAACCTTTAAGGAATTTGCGACATTCATATATAGATTCTTGATCTCTTCTCTGATTGCCTGTGCCTCTTGAGGTTTAAATTGCTTAACTTTTCTCTTTAACTCTGCAATTAAGTTTTCTAAATTATTAAGTGTTTCCTTCATAATTATTTTTTTGCTATAACATCGATGATCCTATTTTAGAAATGTCATTTTATTAAATCTAATTTTTTTAGAATTAACTCTAAACTCTCGGTATCAGATATTAGCAGAAAATACGCAATTACAGGTTTTATATCATCTCCAAAATCAAATTCCGTTTCAATGCACAATATGAATTCATTCTCACGGTTAAATTTAAAAGAATCATTAGATAAAAGTGCCTTACCAATATCAATGGATATCCCTGGAACAGTAGGAGTAATTGTTAAACCCAATAGCTCACCGAGAGCATTCATATAAGAACAAGAAAGAATATTAGAAACTTCCTTTAATAATGACTCCTTGAATTCAGAGGGGTTGTCCGGCTTCTCAGGTATTAACAATCCAAAAATGTCTTGTATCTCAGCGTACGGAAAAAGGATAAGGGTTCTACCTGTTAAATCACCAAGAAAATTAAGAAAAACAGAAGCGATAACATCATTGGAATCAGTAGTTTCTGACAGTATCTCATTTAATGTACCGGTAATAATCTTTGGTACACGAATCATAATCTTTTTACCTAATAATTTTGATAAAGCAGTGGCAGCATGACCACTACCGATGTTTGCAACCTCTTTTAATGCATCAAGTTGTACTTCGGACAGCCTTTTAACATTCATCATTCAACTCCTTGGTTCATATTTATTTATTCTAAAACTTAACTTCCAAATAGGACGTCATTCTTTACCCACGATTCTCTCAATCGCCTCCAGTATTCTTGCAGACGGGAAGGGCTTAATAACATAATCTGCAGCTCCGGCTCTAACCACTTCATCGAGTATTGCTCTCTGCCCCATTGCTGATATAACCAAAATCTTTGCATCGGGGTCAATTTTTTTAATTTCTTTTATAGCTTCAGCACCGCTCATATCCGGCATAATAATATCCATTGTAGTAAGGTCTGGCTGACACTCCTTATATTTTTCTATTGCTTCTTTACCGGTTGTTGCTTCACCACAAACCACATGTCCAGCCTTTTCAAATATACCCTGCAGCATATGACGCATGAACAATGCGTCATCCACGATTAATATCTTCATTTTATCCTCCTTGTTATGTGTGTATCTGAGCTAATATTAGATGAACAAAATTCCTAAAAACATCCTTACTCAAGTTCTGATATCGACGCAGCAAGGCTAATTCTAATGTAGGTAGTTCTACTTAGATTATTATCCATATCCACTATTTGATTGAAATATGCTCGATCCACTAATAAGATAATAACTCAATATTGTAAACTAGCTATAAACAAGATGTAAATTTTCAGTGAAGAACATGCCTGATTGACAGAGCTGAGAAAATCGATATTATTAGTCTTACGGAGGTAAAATGAAACGAGATTTTATATCAATTTTTGACCTGGGTAAACAAGAGATTTATGAAATATTTGAACTGACAAAAAAGCTTAAGGAATCACAAAAAAAAAGGCATACAACACAAAATATTAAAAGACAAAACCCTGGTAATGATCTTTGAAAAACCATCCTTACGCACCAGGGTTACATTTGAGACTGGAATGACCCAGCTTGGCGGTCATGCAATATACCTTGCGCCAGCTGATATAAACTTAGGAAAACGTGAATCAGTGCCGGATGCAGCAAAAAATCTTTCAAGATGGGTTAACCTAATAATGGCACGTGTCTATACTCATAAAACGGTTAAAGATTTGGCAAAAAGTGCTGTAATTCCAGTAATTAACGGTTTATGTGATATTGAACATCCATGCCAGATTATGTGCGATTTGTTTACTATTATTGAAAAAAAGGACTCTTTAGAACAAATCACAATTGCCTATATTGGCGATGGTAATAATGTGTGTAATTCGTTTATTGGTGCCTCTGCTTTGCTCGAATTCAACCTTAATATTGCAACGCCACAAGGGTATGAGCCAAATAAGGATTATTTAGCCAAAACCAAAACAGCGAGCCTAACGCATGATCCAAAACAGGCTGTGGCAGATGCCGATATTATCTACACAGATGTTTGGACATCAATGGGTCAGGAACAAAGTGCCGAACAGAAAAAGGAAATCTTTAAACCTTTTCAGATAAATAACGAACTATTAAAATCTGCACAAAAAGATTATCTAATAATGCATTGCCTGCCTGCGCACCGGGGTGAAGAAATCACTGATGAGGTAATTGATGGACCGCGTTCAATTGTATTTGATCAAGCAGAAAACCGATTACATATCCAGAAAGGAATTATGGTTTGGCTTTTAAAATAACGAAATTGAATTAATGGACTGGCATTGTAAAAGTATCGAAGATATATTTCAAACCCTGAGTTCATCTAAGCAGGGTTTATCTATAGAAGAAGCCAAAAAACGCATATTAAGTTATGGCCCCAACAAAATAAAAGAGATCAAAAAGAGAACAGTCTCAGGAATG
>JABUBN010000117.1_pt1 | contig 20291 bp, 20 predicted proteins | sample 7240341 | NCBI WGS metagenome assembly JABUBN01 (sample SAMN07256345, study PRJNA390944) | subsurface metagenome | isolation source: Methane hydrate marine sediment | place: Pacific Ocean: Eastern North Pacific, ODP site | reverse complement strand
TCAGTGAATTTCTAAGCCACATTTTAATCCTAATTCTTCATAATCGAAATTGTACATATTAAATCATTTAAGAATAATATTCTACTACTATAAACTGTTTAATTCATTTTATAATTTTAATATATTGTATGTAAATACATTAAGATAGGAAATCAAACTTATTTTTATTGTTTTTATGCAGCTGAAAGAAAGCATATTTGTTATAGTAAGACTTTAGCAGTGCAATTCTTTAGAATTTAGAATAGCAATATCGTGTTTTGATGTCATCTTGAACAGCTCTTGGTAGTTCTGTATACCTAGCACTGTAACCTGATACTCTAACCATCAAATCTTTGAATATTTCTGGGTACTTTTGAGCTTCGTTAAGCGTTTCTAGCGAAATTGAGTTAAATTGTAAATGAGAACCATTTAATTTTACATAAGTTCTTAGTATTGATTCGAAAATCTTTCCATGGTCTAATAATACAATATTAGGATCAATATTAAGAGTGCATGCCACACCATTTGTAAGAAGAGCGTGGTTAATTTTGGTTATACTATTAATAGTGGCAGTGATCCCTTTTTCTCCCGTGAATCCAGGAGCAATATCCCTGTTTAATGGTTTTCCCTTTTTTCTGCCAGATGGAAGAGCTCCCGTGAATATACCAAAACCAACATGAGTTGTCATTGCATGAATCCCCACCCTATAATCACCTCCTCGTGCACTTTTTAAACCCTTTACAGATTGAGCAAGTATTTCAATAGCTTTTTTAGCGTAAACATCTGCGTTATCATCATCGCTTCCATATTTCGGGCACTTATAAATAAGATAGCTCTGGATATCCTTACTCCCCCTAAAATTATTTTTTAAGATATTGATTAAATCTTCCATTTCTATTTTCTTTTCCTTAAAAACAGCCCAATTTATAGCAGTTATTGAATCTACTACGTCTGTAAAGCCTGTCACATGAATACCTGAAAAATTATATTTAGCTGAGCCTTCATTCACATCAATTCCTTTCTCAAAACTTCCTTTAATACAAAGTGACATCAATGGAGTTGGTTTTAATATTTTATGTGCTTCCTGGTAAGCATTAGCAGCTGTTGCTGCCATTTTCATCAACGCTTTGAGTTTAATTTCAAAGACATCTAAAATATCTTTTATTGATTTAAATTTGTTAGAATCAGTATTATTATCAATATATTTACTAACAATTGATTTATCTGTCCCTAAAGCAAGTTCTAAAGCCTTTGGCAAGTTTAAAAAAACTGCTCCGGTATTATCGTAGGAAGTCCCTGATGTAGATAATCCAACACAGCCCACTACTCCATAATCACGTGCTTCCTTTAGTGATATACCACAATTTATTAAACTTTGTACTACTAATTCATCATTGTATAAACCAATGACATTTTTACCTTTTGCTAATATATCAGCTATTTTTTTAATAATAGCAGTAGGAGTGTTTCTATTTAATCTCACAACCAAGTTTGGGCTTGGAACTGCTGCTTGATCTAATGCATCAAGAAAAAGATAAGTAAGATTATTAGTGGAATCCTTACCATTTTTATCAATACCACCAATTAGGACATTTTGAGTAGTAGCCATACCTCCAAAATATTGAGTGGCAACACTGTCGTATAATGCAATTACTTCATTAGTTTTTAGAAATAAATTTTTAATCAATTTTATAGCAAATTCCTCGTTCCCATCATAGAAATTCAATAAATACTGATCCATTCGTCCAAAAGAAATTCCATGTTCGAAATTTTCTAAATGGAGCGCCATGTGGATAAACCAAATAAATTGGATCGATTCTTGAAGATTCTTTGGGGGGTTTTCTGGAATGTTATTACAAGTTTCAGCGATTTTTTTTAATTCTAGCTTTCTTTCTTTATTATCCATACTTTCAGAAAGTAATTTTGCATGTTCTGAATATTTATGAGCATAATTAATCAATGCTTTACAAATAATGATCATTGAGTTATAAAAATCCATTTTCTCATTATCTTTGGTATCTCCAATTATTTCTTGCTTATAATTAGCTAGTTTTTCTTGAGACAAATTAATGTACTTCTTTAAACCCAAAGAAATTAGTCTGGGATAATCGGTGACAACATGAGCAATCCCACCTATTTCAGTGGCAACAAATGCACACCCACTAAATGATGTCTCAAAAACACTTTTAGGTGCGATTTCTCTGGCGTAAGTATCAATTTTAAAATTATCGTAAAAGGGTGCTATTTCTTCTCTTAAAGTTTTTATATCTTTCTTTTTTACATTTATCGGATTTACAATTCTATGTGGAAGATTCTCGAGTTCTTTCATAATTCTAAAGCCACTACCTTCCATTCTAGGAATTGCAACGGGAATATTTTTATCAAAAGTACCGACAATGAGCTCATCAGGTCTTATAATAATGGGTAAATTCTCTAAAGTATGCTTTAAACACAATGCTTGTCTAATGATCATTGGTTTTCCAACGGTCTCTTTCAATACTGATGTATACGATAAGGGTACTTTTAGCGAAAGATGAGGGGTGCCCCGAACGAGCTCGTTTAACGATTTAATTTCCAATATATATCACAGATAATTACGATAATAACTTGATAAATTAATTAAGATTAAATTTTTTTTCTTTTATATCTTTAATTATTATGTAAAATAACTCGAATTTATGCTATTATAAAATAGATTAAGCGCAAATGTAAAAAGAAAAAATAAATTTGGATAACCGAATCAAAAGGAATTTAGTTAATCACGATGTATAATTATTCTAAATAAAATTTTTCATCAATATTAGAAATTGTTGAATGTTGCGAAAGAAAATTTAATAAAAACTCTCTATCTTCGTTATTTTTTTGTTTTGAGAGTCTAATAACGAAACTTAATTCTTCTTCACTTTCTATATCTATCCAATGTAATCTCTCAAAATATTTTAGAATGTTTAAAAGAAAGTTAGAATCTTTTGAATGGTTTTCCACTTCTTTTATAATTAGGTTAAACCATTTATTTCTAACTTTGTTATCTTTAAAGCCAATAAATACACCTTTATCCTTCGACATTTTCATCCACAGGTAAAAATCCTCATCGTTAATAATTTTATAATAATTTGTCAAATATGATAAGTTATGTTCTATAAGTTTGAATCGTTCCTTTCTAGCAATTTCTTTACGAAAAAGTAAATCTGTAGCTATCATATCGAATCTACAATATAAATCTGTTTCAGAAAAAGTTATTTCTGTTATTTTGACGCCTAAAATAGCTAGTAAAGCCGCGTTAAATTTGCAATTCTCAAAAAACAAATTTCTATATGTTCCAATATATTCAAAAACACCTTTAGCGTATTTAGAATTTTCCTCTGTAAAAATATCTATTCTTATTTCTTTTGTTAATTTGTTCTTTAAATAGAAATTTTTAGCTCTTTCGAACCTTTCCTTTAACACTCGATAGTCGAATGGTTTTAAACCACTTGTAAAAAGCTTTCTAAATCCTAACAAAAATCGAGGGAATTCATGAAAAGTAAAGTTTGTGTATCTATTCGATTTTAAAATGAACTCGTAAAATGGAATGATTCCCTTGAATGTAAACATATCGAAAAATTCTTTAGTTTCCTCGTCAATAAATCTTTTAAAATCATCTAAAGTTTTTCCACTTTTAAAACTTTCCATGGATTGTTCCATAACATAGTTATAAAAAGCCGATACGCTTTTAAATCTCTTGTCATCTGGATTTTTTCGTTGATTCACTTTAACGTATCTTTCTATCCACTCCTTAAGTGCAGGGGATAAAGATATCGTTTGTTGAGCTGTTTTTTTATTAGATAGATATTTTTTAGTAGTCATTTATCTACTCCTTTTTAGATAATAACATGCATTAATTTCATTATATATTAATTTATAAAAAGGTCAAAGTATTTAAAATTTAAGTAGAAATTATTGTTTGATTTAATTTTTTTGAAAGTACATTTCTGCCATATATAGACCAAAAATCTGAATTTTCAACTTAATATATGTAAACTTACAAAAATGAATGCTCTTTTTAAAATTAGTTATAAAATAGTAATCAGTTTTATTTATAGCACAGTACATCTGAGTCAATAATAGGTTTATAACATTATTATTTTCAACAGTACCTATTTCAATCGAGATTTTTGAAGTTTTGTTAAAAGAATTTTAAGTAGTACCTTTTTTAAAGAGAAAAGTAATAATTTAAGTGAACATAACTCTGAAAAACATAAGCTTTTAATTTAATAAAAGGGAGACTCCTGTCAAAAAGACCAAATATAGGATTAGGAGGATTATTAGGATTTAGCTAGTCCAGGGCGAAATCTTAACACTCTTAAGTAGAGTTAAATTTATTATTATAATTTTTTTGAGACATAGTATCCATCAAGCTTATAACCCATTTTATAAAACCAATCCCTCGCTCCAATACCACTTATTACTGCTAACTTTTTAGAGTTATAATCTTCAACAGCAATTTTTTCAGCGTTTTCCATTAACAATTTTCCATAACCTCGATGCTGAAGCTGGTTGTTATTGCGTGGATTTGCATCTTTAGGAACTAATTCACCTACTACTCTAACTTCTCTTATAATCATCGTTTTACCATCCCTCAACTCAGGTCTATGAGCAAATTCAGAAGGTTTTCTCAATCTCAAATAACCTACCAAATAACCTTCCTTTTTGTTTTCATAAGAAAGAAAGGTTTCTTGTCCTAGAGATGCCTTATAATCCAAACGATTTAATTTAATATTATTAAATAAACCTCCTTCAATATTTTTTTCTCTTTTTATTATCCCATATTCTCGACATCTAATACAATTACAATTAATATCAAGCTCTTTTAATCTCGTATTAACAAGTTGCCTTAAATTACTTTTTTTACATCCAGCTTCAATTAAAAATGCTGGTATATCTCTCATAATTCGCTGGATTCTAACATAAGGAGGAAGATGTTGTTTTATTTTTGCGATTAAATTAATCAACTCATCTAATGAGTATGGCGTATATCTACCATCCTTCCACCAATCATACAATTTAGTTCCTTTAATTACTAAACAGGGGTAGATTTTTAACATATCAGGACGATATTCTGGATGAGAAAATAGAATATCAAAAGATTCAAGATCTTTAGCAAAGTTAGAACCGGGTAAATTAGGCATCATATGGGCATTTATTTTTAAACCTGCATCCTTAGCAATCCTAATAGCATCAATACTATCTTGAGTTGTATGACCTCGGTTATTTTTTTTATAAATTTCATCAAATACTGTCTGAATTCCAATTTCAACTCTAGTTGCCCCGTAATTTAGCATCCTATCAACATATGGCTCTGTGCAATAATCAGGTCGGGTTTCAATTGTTAAACCTATTAATCTTCTTTTTGATTTTTCTGACAATCTTTTTACTTCTTCTAACGTTTTAACTCTCTTTTCAAGAATTCCTTCATATGCCCCTTTAATGAACTCTTCTTGATAAATAATAGCAGAAGATAAGAAGGTTCCCCCCATTACGATTAATTCGATTTTATCAACAGTATGACCTATCGCTTCTAAATCCTCAATTCTACTTTTAACTTGCCTGTAAGCATCATAATTATTGTGAATAGATCTCATCGCAGCCGGTTCTCGGCCAGTATATGATTGAGCTACTTTTTGATCTGGTTGGGAATCTTGACCAGGGCAATAAACACATGTTCCGGGACATGGAAGAGGTTTCGTCATAATAGCTATTACAGATACCCCCGAAAGCGTTCGTGTAGTTCGTCTTCTTAATAATTGAGTTAAAATTTGTTTTTCTTTTTCTGTTGAATAGGTTAGTATTGTTGCATTCTTAATTACTTCATTAAAATTAAATTTTTTAGCATATTTTCCCTTAATATTAGTAATCTTTTCGCGAGGTGTATTTGGATGCTTCAGGAGATAATCAATTATAGCACGAGCGATTTTTTTAATTTTCTCAATATTAATAGATTCAGATGATTCCATTCACATCAAATTTGTTTAAAATAATAAGGATATCTAAATGTTAATCTAAAGGAATTTTCTTACCAGAAAAATCTCTTTTATATTTACCAAAATCATCCATTTGTCTTAAATTTTTTGAATCGAATACGGGTCCATCCTTACACACTAATAAACCTAAAGGATCAACAGCGCATAATCCGCATAAACCACATCCGCATCTCATAATTCGTTCTAGACTAGCTTGTAGCTTAATACTATATCTTTCGCATATTTGAAATAATTTAAAAATCATTTTTTCAGGTCCACAAGTATATGCCATAAGGTTAGGAATTTCAGATTTAGAATAATTTTTAACTAAGCTTTCAAAAGTTTCAGAAGCGAATCCTTTTAATCCATAACTTCCATCGTCAGTACTATAAATTATCTCTGAATATTCATGATTCAAAGATTGGAAATCATTAATAAACATTATTTCTTCACCAATTTTAGCACCTTCAATAATAGTGAATTTTAAGTTTTTTTTCATTATTTCTAATGAAAGACATTTAAGAGGTGCCATTCCAATTCCACCTCCAATTAAAATGAGTTTTTTCGAAGAATCATTTGGAAGTATGAAATTATTACCTAATGGACCTCTGATACCAATAAAATCACCAATTTTTAAATTATGAATTGCATTTGTACATTCTCCAACATCTTTTACAGTGATCGCCCAATTACCTTTGTCATCATAGCCAGATAATGACATTGGAACCTCATCCACACCAGGGACCCAAACCATCACAAATTGTCCAGCTTTAGGAATAATATATCTTCCTTGATTTCCTTCTTTCATATTAAAATAAATAGTCTTAACTCCCTTACATTCATTTGTGATATCTTTAATTTTCACCGTCTTGATTGTGTTTTCAGTCAAATTCAGGCACCTCTTGAGTTTTAAATTGATGAGCTAACCCTTTTATATCATTAAGAGAGTTTAAGTTATTTTTATTTAAATAATTCCGTAATCCATTGTTGATTTCGTGAATGATTTCAAGTCCGTTGTATAAAGCTGTACCTATTTGGACTGCTGAGGCTCCTGCTAGGAAAAGTTCAATCACATCTTCCCATGAATCAATTCCTCCACATCCAATTATAGGAATGTTCAAAACCTTATATAGGTCATATACTTTTTTCACAGCAATAGGATGAATTGCTTTTCCCGATAGTCCTCCACTTCCATGAGATAAAATTGGTCTTTTGGTATTAATATCTAATTTCATAGCAGCAAGAGTATTAATGGCTACAACTCCATCAGCACCCCCCTTTTCTGCAGCTAAAGCAATTTCACTAAGATTTGTAACGTTAGGATTTAATTTAACAAAGAGCGGGATTGATAAATTTTTCTTTAATAATTTTGTAATTTTAAAGGTAAGGTCTTTATCAATACCAATAGAAGAAATTTCAGCATGAGGACAAGAAATATTTATTTCAATTGCATCTGCTCCTGCATTCTGAGCTTTTAGTGCTACATCTAAATATGTTTCATTACTATCTCCAAAGACACTAACAATCAGAGGTATTTTATGTGATTTTATTTCTTCAATTTCAGAGATAAAGTTATCAATCCCCGGATTACCAAGCCCTACACTATTTAGAAAAGTCCCAGGATATAATTCAATAATTGAAGGATTTTTAAATCCCTTTCTAGGTCTAGGTCCAATAGATTTGGTTGTTATAGCACCTATTCCGATATTAATCAATCTTAACATCGTAGAATAAGACACTCCCAAAATGCCAGAAGCTAAAATCAAAGGAGAGTTTAACTTTAAACCAGAAATATTTACTTCAAGCATTACTATTATAATGTAAGAAATTATTATTATTATTATTTGAGAAATTTTATTTACGCGCAGATTTAGAAAAATGAAATGTTATATCATTGATACATTAATAGGAATATATACTATTGATGATAGTGGAAATTTTCTTAATTTTATTGATTTCGTGGACGATGTCCAAAGAGTTATGGGTTTTTATGAATCATTAGATAATAATTTAATCGTTAAAGAGTATTCAGATTTTATCAATGAGTTGAGAAATTCGGGTTTTGACGAGTTTGTATTTGATAATAAAAAGCTACAGATTTTAACATCAAAAGAATTAGGATGTAACACTTCTTTTGAAAGTCACTCTCTTGAGTTTAAAAATTTTCGCTTTAATTTAGAAGATCAACTGAAAAGAGTAGGGGTCCATAAAACTCGAAAAGAAATTCTCTCCATTTTTAAGAAAGTTGAAGTTCAATTAATTAAGAAGAAAATAAGTCAGGCTGGAGCTCGAGGAGATGTAGAAATCATTCAAATCATAGAAACACTTGAGATTCTTAAGAAATCAATAAGCCTATTCTCAAGTCGTCTTAGAGAATGGTATGGTTTACATTTTCCAGAGCTTACTGACAAATTAATTGAAGATAACATTATAATTGCAAAAATGGTTTCAATTTTAGGAAGCCGAGATAACTTTACTTATGATAAAATTACTCAAAATTTTAGTTTCAAAGAAGGAAGAATTAAAACATTACAGAAGTTGGCTTCCCAATCAATGGGAGCCGATATTAATCTTAATATTATTAAAAACTACGCTAATCAGATTTTATCATTGGACGAGTTCAGAAAAGAATTAGAAGAATATTTAGATTCATTAATGGATCAAGTTGCTCCAAATCTCAATGCTTTAGTTGGAGGTCTAATTGGGGCGAAATTAATAGCAAAGGCGGGAAGTTTAAAAGATTTAGCTTATATGCCAGCTTCGAGGATTCAACTACTAGGAGCTGAAAAAGCTTTGTATAGATTCCTTAAAACCGGTGAAAAACGACCAAAACACGGGTTAATTTTTCAGTGGAATTTGATTAGAGGAAGTAAAGCGTATAACCGTGGAAAGATCTCTAGAGTGGTTTCAGGGAAAATAGGAATTGCTACTAAAGTAGATTTTTTTAAAGGTGAGTTCATAGGAGATACTTTAGCAAGAGAAATTGAAGAAAAAATAAAAGAGATTGAAAAAAAATATCCAAAACCTCCTATAAAAAAAAGTGAGCCCAAAACCAAAATAAAATCAAATAAAAAGCAAATAAGTAAGAAAAGAAGGAGGTAAAGTTAATTTGAGCAATGTTAATATCAGAACACATCCAAAATACTCTAAAGTTTATATATCTGGACCTCCACATAACCTAAAACTTTATTCTAAAAACCTAGTTCCTGGTGTTAAAGTGTACGGGGAGAAATTAATTACATTTAAAGGAGAAGAATATCGAGAATGGGATCCTTATAGAAGTAAATTAGCTGCAATGATATTGGAAAAACCTTCAGTGGATTTCTTATCAAGCGAATTAAAATGTTTGTATTTAGGAGCATCGTCGGGTACTACAATATCTCATCTCTCAGATATAGTTTACAATGGAATTATCTATGGAGTAGAATTTGCTGAACGTAGTATGCGACAATTAATTCAAAACACCAATAATAGAAAAAATATTGTTCCAATATTAGGAGACGCTAATTTTCCGGAAAAATATGCTAATTCCATTTTTACTAATATTGATTTAGTTTATCAAGATATAGCTCAGCCAAACCAAGCACAAATTGCTATTGCGAACTGTAGTTATTATCTAAAGGATAAAGGAACTCTAATTCTTGCAATTAAATCTCAATCAATAGATAGCGTTCAAAAACCTGAAAAAATTTACATTCAAGAGAAAAAGATTTTAGAAAAAGCGGGTTATAAAATAAGCGAAAGCTTTAACATTCATAAATACGCAGCGAACCACATTATTTTAATTGTTCATAAATAATTTAGCTAATATTTTTATTAATAATTTATACAAAATCAGTAATTTTTTTCGAAAATAATTCTTCTCTGATTATTTTTTTCGTAGTTTCCCACGATTTTCTCGCGATAGGTGGAGCTTTCTTATTCTTTCTTATCCATTCTCGAAGGAATGTAGTACTTCGTACATCTGAGGGATATCCTGAGCCAAAATCTCCATATTTTTTTTTTAATTCTTCAATGAGTCTGTCTCTCATATCTTTAGCTATAATTGAGCTCGCTGAAACTATGGGGTATAAATCGTCAGCCTTGTGTTTAGAAATGATTTTTATTGGTGAATAATTTAATAATGCTTGAATAGATGTTGTAAATCTTTCTTCAATAACATCTGCCGCGTCTATATATATTACATTTGGTTTCAGTTCATTAATAATTTCTGCCATTTTCAGTTCTTCGAGTCTATTCAGTGTGATTTTCTTCTTTTCTCTCGCGTCTATTTCTTGAGCTCCAATGACTATTACTTGATATGTTTTACAATTTTCTTTTATAATTTTAGCTAACTCCCTTCGTCTTTTAGTAGATAATTTTTTTGAATCTTTAACCCCGATTTCTGTTAGAAGCCCCAATTTTGATTTAAGGAAGCACACGCCACAAATAACCATAGGTCCCAAGACAGGTCCCCTACCCGCTTCGTCAATGCCACAAATAACTTCTTTGTTAGTTCCCTGATTCTTGGATGAGCTCAACGAATTCTTCTTCATCATCAATTTTTTCTAAATTTTTAATTCTAATGATGGGAATTTTATTTTTTTTGAGAGAATCGGGTATTTTAATATCATTGTTTACAATAAAAATAGAATTTTTTTGAAACAGTTCAGTGAACATTTTCAAACATTTAAAACTGAGCTCGTTAATTTTTTTATCCGCTTCAGAAACTCCTGAAAAGAGAGGATAGACGCTACTTTCTTTATTTTCATCAACAGTTTTTGAATATAACGATAGTTTGAAAGGAATTGAACCTTTCTTGGACCAATAAGAACAAATTCCAATGTCATTCAAAACTTCTTGAAGATGAGATTCAAATGAGCTCAGTTTGATATCTTCTTGCAGGTCTTTTCGATCCATACTAAAATTGAAATTCCAATCAAAAATGTTAATTCTTCTAAAAAGATCATTGCTTTCTAGTATTAATGAGATTTTTTGAGCGATTTTTTCAGAAGGTCGCATGCTTTCATTTTCATACGCACAGACAGTTCTTTTAGTAATTCCAAGTCTTCCAGATAGTTCTTTTCGTGAGATTGCTTGATTTTCTCTCAAAGATTTCATTAAATTACCGTTTAAAAACATAACGCCCCCTCCTCTTCTCGCTAGAATGTACGGATATAACTCTTTGCTGAGAATGTTTTCTAAAGTGGTTAAAGTTATAAACGGCAACCCCTCTCTAATGTAAATAGTATTATCTTCTAAATTTTGATAACGATTTCTAATTCCTATTAACAAGGGTTTAGATTTTAACAATAAGGATAAAGATTTTATATCGTTTATAATATCCGCGTTTAAATTATCAATATTCGAAAAAATTTTTACGCTAAAAACTAAATCATTCTTTTTTACTAATAAGTCAAAACAAAACTTGTTTTTTTTATTAGAAAAGGAGTCTAAAATAAATGTCTCAAATTTAGCCCTTTTAAGCATAAGATCTATTTTTTCAAGTACCGTTTCAATCATATATTCCCAATAATTAAAAGATAAATAGTTAAATAAATTTTTTTTATTGTGATATTATCTTCGAACTTAATTAATTTAATTGTTATTTTAATTTCTTTAAATAAAGATCAATCTTCAATTACTTGTAAGTTTAAGAAAATCAGCATCAGTTATAATTCCAATAAATATATTATTTTCTTTTACTAATACGGCGGGGTATTTAATTAATAAATTTGATATATCTTTAGCGTTCCAATTTTTTTCAACTTCTGGAAAGGGCAATTCTATTATAGTTAAAATATCTGCGTTTATTAAATCTGGAGTTGTGGTTATGTGTTTCTGAATTTTTTTAGCAGTAATACTTCCGAAATTATGGTTTTTTTCTAAAATCGGTATCTGTGAAAAATTGTATTTACTCATTAGCGTTATAACTTCCTTTATGGTTGAATCTGGTGTTATAGATATTATCTTTGGAGTCATAATATCTTCTGCGTGTTTTTTTGATCTTTTTTTCATCATTCGTTCATTTTCTAAGAATTCGATAATCTTTTTCACTTTAGAATAAGGTGGGTCCATGTCTCCATTTTCTATTCTTGAGATAGTAGATTGCGAAATATCTAATTTCTCACCCAATTCTTTTTGGCTAATGTTTAATTTTTTTCTTAGATATTTGATTCGAGATAAATTTGGCAAAACTTCCATTTTAAAATGCGTAAAACTTATTTAGTATAATTTAAGTGCATATTTCATGCAATATATGCATATTATTATCAATAATTATTAATAATTATCATTAATTTAAAAAAACATAATAAAATAATTATTTATTTAATTAAGAAAGAGTTTAATTAAAATGTTGAAAATCACAAGGGCTGACTTTTTACCTATTGAAAAAAGCAAATTTCCTGAAATTTGCGAAAGGAAAGGAATTGGGCACCCAGATAGCGTTTGCGACGCCGTTGCTGATGCTTGTTCGAGAGCGTTATGTGTTTACTATTTGGAACATTTCGATAGAGTGTATCATCACAACGTTGATAAGGCCGCTTTGGTTGGTGGTGTTGCCAAACCAGAATTCGGAGGAGGGATGATCATTCAACCACAATATTTTTTAATAGTAGGAAGAGCTATACATCAAATTCTTACAAAATGTGGAACTGAGAATAAATTGGAATACGTACCCGTTGCTACTATTTGTCTTGACACACAACGCCAAGTACTCGCAAAAATATTTAGAAACCTTGATTTAGCTAGAGATATACAATTCGATTATGCAGTTCGACCAGGGTCAATAGATTTAACCGGAGTTTTTGACGACTCTCATCATTCTGAAGATATTCCCCTCTCAAATGACACAAGTTTTGGAGTAGGATACGCCCCATATTCAGATGTAGAAAAAATAACGTTAGAAGCAGAATACCTTATTAATTCTCCGAGCTTCAAGGATAAATGTAAGGGATCGGGTGAAGATGTTAAGGTAATGGTTGAAAGAATTGATAATAAGGTTGGAATCACCGTTGCGGCGGCAATGGTCAGCAAGTACATCAACGACGCTGATGAGTATGTTAACTATTCAAATCAAATTAAAGACGCTGTATTAGATTTAGCGGCTAAAATCATCCCGGAACGAGAAGTCACTTGCCAAGTAAATGTAGCAGATAACATAGAGAAAGGAATTTTGTATCTTACCATAACGGGCACATCAGCTGAGGCAGGCGATGATGGTGAAGTAGGGCGTGGAAACAGGTCTAACGGTCTAATAACACCTTGCAGAACTATGAGTTTAGAGGCTGTTTGTGGAAAAAATCCTATTAATCACGTAGGAAAAATCTACAACATTCTAGGAACGGAGATCGCCAGAGAGATTTATAAAAGAGGAGAGGGTGACATTTTAGAGGCACATGTGAAGCTTTTATCCCAAATCGGGCGCCCAATTACGGATCCATGGGTAAATTCAATAGAGTTAATTCCTGCTGAAAATGTAAATTTTGCTAGTATTGAAAAAATTGCAAAAGAAGTTTCTGAAGATATGTTAAGTAAAAAATCTTTGATTGATCTAAGGAAGCGATTGATTGCAGGTAAAGTACAAGTATTTTAATTTTTAAGTTTAGATTGGTAAAATTTTTTTGTTCTTTTTATATTAAATAATAGAACTAAATAGTAAATAATAACTAGAAATTTTTGTATAAGAAATTAAATAAATTTAAATTGATGTGAGTTAAGTCTGGGATTAGAGAAGTGGATAAAACCAGAAGAAACTATAAAAAAGCCAAAGATAAAAGATGGTACTAAAAAACCAAAAGAGACTGAATCTAAGTCTAAAGAGATAAAAGGTACAATAGGGCCAAAAAATTTATTGAAATTCTACTTAGTGTGTCCAAAGGCAAAATGCAAATATCAAAAGACGATAAGAAAGAAAGAGTTAACAGATAAGGATAAAATCTGCCCTAGATGTAAAAGTATAATGAAAATCAAGTAAATTTTAATTAGAAATATTTTGTTCTAAAATGTCTTTATCTGGAAGTTTCTCTAGATCAAATTGAGTATCACAATTGGGGCATCGGTCTTTCTTTTTACTATATTTCAAGATGAGATAGAGAAAAATCCCTAACCCGCAAGTTAGGATAACCATAAATGCCAATATCTCATGGTAAATGTGGTCAAAATTCTTGCGTCTTAGTACGATTTTTTGTTCACATGTAGGACAATAAACTATTTTTTTCTCCGTAATAATCGACCGTTTTTTGTTATTTTATATAATTAGATAGGTAAATTGTTAATTTATTTATTTTGTGGTATAATTGAAAAATTCAAAATTAAAGCTAAAAAGCTATCTATTCTTCATTTTTCCATTTTATTAATTTAATATTGAAATAAAAAAAAATTGTAAAAAACATAGGCTAAATATTATTAATGTTGAATTTTATATCATTAATAATATTTTTCAAATTAATAATTAAAAAAAATTAGATAAAGTTTTAACAATGCCAAAGTGTTATCATTGTGGAGTGGAAGTCCTTGAAACATTCAACTGTACTAAATGTGGTCAAAATTATTGTTCTTTACATAAAAATCCTATTGATCACGAATGTAATATTGTAATCGAAAGTCAAAATTTACAACAATATCAACAATCACCTCCTACTTACGTTGAAAGCTCTCAAATTCCGTTTTCTCAACAAGAGCATATGTATCAGCAACAATTAACTCCAAGCGAAGTGCGCGGAACTACAGATGGGACTTATATATGGTATCGACAAGAAAAATCGGTCCCCGAAAACGCTTTTGACCCCGATTCCCCAATTAAATTCAAAGGAATATTATGGGCTCATAAATCAGAATTAATTCACTTTGTAATTGGTTCTGCTCTAATTTTTGTGTAAAGGAACTATATCTTTAGTTTTACTCTTAGTCTTTTAATTCTGGAACTTGTTCCCTTACCGCTTCTTTCAATAAAGTAGCTTTGAGATCATGATATTTATTGATTAGCAATGTATCCGGTTGTGTTAACTTTAATTCTCTTTCACCTCTCTTAGAAATCTCAATTATACAATTTATCTCTCCCTGATTCAATCTGTTTACTTTTATGACAGCGTTTGTTATATCAATAAATTGTTGGATTAGTGGATTCGTATCCTTGGATAAGAAGATGATATTCTTTTTTTCATTAAGCATTTCTGTACTAATGTGAGAAGCTATGGATTTAATCCCTTGATCATCAGTAGTTAAAAATAAAACGTCGTGATCTTTCATTTCGTTTAATTGGGGCATAATTCTAGCAAAGTTAAGGCTTAAATGAATGTTTATTTGCTTACCTATCTCACTTTTAAAATAATCTGTAATTATTTCTCCAATCCTTAAAGCAGCGTACCAGGCTAAATTCTCATTACTTTCATACAAGATAACACAGGAAAAATACTCTCCTTGAGATATATTATTTTTAATATATTTTATAAACTCACTTTCGGATATTGCCATTTCTCCCCTTTTTTCAATTTATTTTAATATCTATTGTGTAACCAAAAATGATGCATTACTCAATAACTGATAAACATATACTTAAATGTATAATTTGCTGTTGTTGAATTATCTTTAAATTTTATCCTAAAACTATACAGCAAGCAACATCCATTACTATAGCTATATCAGTCATATACCGAGCAAATTCTTGATCTGTGCAATTTATAATCCAATCAAGGAGTAAATTCTCACATTTAACCTGTAATTCATCCATCATTTCGTCAAATATTTCTAAATCTACGAAAGACATTCTATTATGCTTAAATTTGATGAAATTGTCTTTAATAATAGGCTCGTCTTGCTGCCAACGTTCTTCGCATATGACTTCAAACTTGTCATGGTCTACTTTGAACTTGAGAAGACCAGAAACCCCTTTTAAGAAATTTAAAAAGAATCCGTCATCATTAGCAGACTCCTTATTAGATTTGTCACTCTTTGAGTCTGATATATATCTAGACATTGACTTTAGAGAATGGTATGGTGTTGCCCAATCCGTAATAAAATGAAAACTCCATCCAAGCCAACGAGACCAAGAATGATCGCCAGAATTATAAGCTTCAGAGGCTTTATTGATATATTGGATCGATAATTCCTTTGCTTTAGCAGTATGGTCAGTAAACCATCCGATTGAAGTTATTATCGCTTCGAACATCCCCTTATCTAGCTCCTCTCTGTTCTTTTCATCTGGTTCTACTGATGAAGATTCAAGTATTTGTAAGTTATCGGAATCTATTGAATAAGAACTGTATAATCCCACTAACCGAGCTAATCCTTTATGTGTGATCTCTTTCATTTTTTATCTTTTTTACTCCACTTCGACGAATAATAATCCTTTCAGATATTCTATGTGTCTATTTTCATTAAAATTTCAAAATATTTTGTCTTCTACTTATTGGAATAAAGATGAATTATACATATAAATCTATGTTTAAGAAGTCAAGATATCTTTTAAAAAAGAAAAAATATTAGTATAGAGTTGCGTAGGATCATTCACCAGCCTTACTGGAACTTAGAGCAGAATATGAATAACTAACTTCAAATTATCCCTCGGAGATTTGAAAAAAAATAACTTAAAATAAAAAATTATGTCAATATCCAAAATAAATCTTAAAAACGATCTTACAACCATAGTTAAACAATATGTCAAAGTACTTGAGAGATTAAACCCCACTCTTCATTACTATAGCCAAGTTAAGGATGAAAAGGACTCCAATAAACTCTGCTTGCTGTATTACAATTTGACAAATAGTCTCGTGGAACCGAGACCCCGAAAAGTTCACAAAAGTAACTTTTTCTATTGTCCTTCGAAGTTTAGAATTGTACTCGAAATTGTTGAAGAAAAAATTGAAAATGGAGAAGAAATCATCCAATACCTTAGTCGGGGAGTTCAGTGGGTTGATGATAAGAACATAAAGAGAAATAGGCATCGAGATGCATTGTTAGATGCGTGGGGAATTCACCACATACATTTAGGAGCCTACATTGAAAGTAACGGTTTTGTTAAAAGGAGTGGGTTGATATTATTAGTGAAGTTCGATAATGATAACGCCTATTTCTTAATGATGAAGAGACACGGAAGGAAAGGGAAGAGGATGTATAATCCTTGGAACAGCCAGATATTGATTTAAATACTTCATAAGAATTGGTCGAAATCAATTACAGGATTATTTATAAAGACCTCAATATTTTTTGGAAACATTGGGATAATATACTAAAACTATTCTTTAGACCTGTCATACAAATATTATTAGAACATAGATATTATGATTGGGAAGACATTGCAAAAGCCATTCACCGTAACCCCTCTTATAGAGTTAAAAAAAATTTCAAAGAATGGTTTTTTGGATTTAATGTTACACAATTAAGGTATGTTATGAAGAGAGACGATTTTGATTGGAACAATTTGGGAGAGAGCGCTAAAGAATTAAAAGCATAACTTGCTGATCAAACAATGGTTAAAAGAATCCCAATAGATATATGGATTGAATGGTTCATAAAAGATATTGGAATGGAAGAAATTGCTAAAATATTGGGATATAAAAATGTGGAATCATTTCGAAGTGCCTGGATAAAGCAAGGAAGAGTTTCGATCTTTTAGAAAAAATTTGGAAGTAATTATTCTTTAGCTGTCAAAAAATATAGGAAAAAAAGAACAATTGAACTTTTAACAGATGAAGAGTTTTTAGATAGTCTATTAGAAAGTAAGCTATATTGGATTTATGTAAATGAATTTGGATTTATGAGATGGGAAAATTTAGCTGTAAATAAACCTTCACAAGGCTTACGAAATTGCAAACAATTTTTTAATACATTATTTAAGGAAGAAGGGTTAGCAACCAATGATTTAGAAAAATTAACTGCATTTAATTACATGGAAGACCAAAAAATTTACGATGCTGTTATAAAGATATCTAACTCTTAAATTCCTAGAGTTTTAATAAGTTCTGAGATGTTTTCACCAGTTTGAGCACTTAAAGTAAATATTTTTAGATCTGGATTGATATCTCTAGCATCATTGATCATTTTTTCAATATTAACATTAATTACATCAAGTAAATCGATCTTATTAATTACTGCGATATCTGACATCTTAAAAAGCATTGGGTGTTTTTCTATTACCCATTCTCCTTCCGTAATAGACACCACAACTATTCTCTTATCGGTTCCTAAGATAAAATCTGAGGGACAAATAAGATTTCCCACATTTTCTATAAAAACGACGTCGTAATTGCTTAAATCGTGATTTTTTAATACTTGAGAGATGTGATAAGAATTTAAAGCGCATTCTCGACCTGTATTAATTTGGATGGTTTTTACACCGTATTTCTCTATGCGATCAGCGTCAATTCTTGTAGCTACATCTCCATTTATTACTAGAACCCTTTTTTCTTTAGAAATCCTCTCTGATATCGATTCTAAAAGGGCTGTTTTTCCAGCTCCTATAGCTCCAACAATATCAAACGAGCGAATATTATACTTACTAAAAATTTTTTTATTTTCGGCTGCTAACCGCTCGTTGTTTTCGATTAAATCCTCGTTTAATTCTATTATTTTTGACAATCCTTCTTCTGGCATTTTAAATCGTTTATTCTTATCGATGCTTAAATTTATAGTAATGAACAAGGTATGACGCTAATATACCTCCTAAATCAGGAAGATAAACAAGTAAATAAAGTGGATTACCCATTGCAAATAATAGACCTGGAACAACTTTTAATAAAACTAAGAAAATTATTATAGTTCGTCCCTTCATTCTTATTGGAAGGAAGAATATTAAAAATGTCATTTCTCGGTTCCAGTTCATAAAAATCATGAAACATATAACTCCTAATAGAGCTCCTGAGGCTAAACCGTATGGAACAACAATTACACTTCCATATGGCACGTAAATCAATTGTAACAAGAGCAATAATAGAATATAAACTAATCCCGTAAAAATAGCGCAAATAAAATACAATTGCAATAAAAATTTAGTTCCAAATACGCGTTCTATATTTTTAATTATCATATAAAAAAATAGTATTAAGATAAATAGAAAAAACATTCCAAATAAATCAGAAGTATAACTAACAAAAAGAGATGTAATAAATGTCCACAAATATAATTCTAAAAAGCTATAACTACTCAAGGTTAAATATAAAGATAAAGGGTATCCCATAACCATAGCAGCTATAGACATGATAAAAATCGCGATAATTAAGACTGTTGTACTGTTGTTTTTTGTTGTTTTAATATCATTACTTTCGTAATATTTTATTGTTCTTTGTTTATGTTTTTCTTGTCTTTTTATATATTTCTTAAATTCTCTTGAAGCTCCGTGCGAACTAACACTTTTTGAAGGGCTTTCTCTCAAATTTAAAGGGATAATAGGCCCATGTTTTATTTCAAAAGTACATTGATGATTTTCTGGTAGTCTATGTTTTTTACAATAAACTCCGCCACAATACTTACAATTAAAAGGTAAATAAGCGATCTGTTCGCCACAATGTTCGCAAAATGTCATGGGTTATTAACTTAAATTTTTTAATGTAAAATTTTAATTATTAATATTTTAAGACTTTTATCATTCATAATTTTTTTTAAAATTTTACTCTTGAAACTATAATAAATGTTAAATATTAGGGAAAATAGATGTCTGTTCCTAATGGCGTATAAATAATAACAATTGTTATAACTAACAATACTCCCAGTGAACCCATTAAGCCTAAATAAACTTTCTTTTTCCATTTCCAAATATTTTGACCATCTAGTATCCCTATTGGGATCATATTAAATGCACCTAACATGTAATTCAGATAAGCAGCAAGTCCAAAAAAATAATTTAATGGGGACAAGGTTTTTGGAATTAGTAAAGACACAATTAATAAAATTGACCCATACACAAGATTAACTAAAGGTCCTGCAGCCTTGCATAAACCCGTTTTTCTATCTATTTTTTCTAACCCTAAAACAACAACGGCTCCAGGCAATGCCAATGAAGGAAAAGCTAGTGAATTAGTTAACAATCCCATTAACCCAGAAATTAGACCAAACACAGTTAATACCATTCCGAAAGTAAGGAGTCTGAATTTTGTTTGTAGACCAAAATGCACGGCAACTTGACGGTGCCCAAATTCGTGAAAAAGAAAAGCAGTCATATAAAAACCCGCTAGCATAAACATAGACCAGCCATAACCAATAGTGAATAACTGTGGATCGTAAAAATTAATTAAACCTATGATGAAAATTAGAGCAGAACCAATTACAAAGTGAATTAATTCTGATTTATGAGCCCATAATATTCCTTTGAATTTAATTGGGGAATCGGGGTCAAAA
>JABUBN010000116.1_pt1 | contig 20339 bp, 21 predicted proteins | sample 7240341 | NCBI WGS metagenome assembly JABUBN01 (sample SAMN07256345, study PRJNA390944) | subsurface metagenome | isolation source: Methane hydrate marine sediment | place: Pacific Ocean: Eastern North Pacific, ODP site | reverse complement strand
CGTTATCAGCTGTATGGGACTCACCGACTTGAGTTTGCCTCCGCCGCCCAATGATTATATAGAGTAAGACCCCCAATATGATTGTTGGAATTGTCAATGTTAAGTACGAGCCACGCCAGCCCCAGGCAACAGCAATCGGGGCCGCCAAGAGTGGCACTATCCAGAAAGCGGAGCTACCACCGATGAAGTGAAATCCAAATGCCCGGCCTCTGTATTCCGAGGGCACTGACAACGAAATGGCCGCTATTGATGATGGGTGGTAACCACCCCCCAGTATCGCAGCCAGCACTAGAAAAACGACCAGAGCTGTATATGATTGAGAAATTCCAATCAAGAACCCAGCTAAAGCTACGCCCGAGACACTAACAAGAACCATCAATCGTGACCCAAACCGGTCAGCCAACCAACCGGCAGGCAGCTGACTAATACCGCTTGTTAAGGAGAATGCCGACATCAACAGACCAGACTGCGTATAACTGAGGCCAAAATCACTGCGTATCATCGGCATTAGCGGCCGTAGCATAGCACCAACCACATGATGACCGAAATGGGCAAAGAAGAAAAGAGGCAATATACCCGAAAGGTATGGACGGAGATTTAATCGCTTGATAGCTTCCTCCCGGAAATGTTGTACCAAGGGCTGTGTATCAGACACAAAAAAAGCAGGACTAACCTGCTGGTCAACTTCCTGCCCCCTATATTTCTTGGTAGCGGGGGCTGGATTCGAACCAACCAAGGCCAGAGTTCTTTCCCCCTTGGCAAGAAAGAGCATACAAGGACACTTTTCTATTCCGTCTTCCTGTCTACGATTACCTGAGCACCAGAACTAGCCTTTCTGAGGACAGTAGCATCACCCACTACCTTGCCAAAAACGGTAACCGCACTTGCCGGGCGAATCTCTTCATCCCGACTCATGGGTGTGGGGCCAAAGAAGATACAAAATGCACTGCCAGGCGGCCAGTAGCCAAGGTCACCTATCTCCACCAGCTCCTGTCCCTTCTCCAGCTCTAACTTCGCCGGAATAGTAAAGTAGACCTCATCGCCCCAGGTATTGATGCGGGCCACTATTGGTAAGGCTCCCCATATGGCCTGTGCTATCCTTGAATTATTCAGGATGGCTTTAAGTTCAATGCCGTTGACCTTAATCTGAATGGTTCTCTTCATCGTCTCACTCCAATTCTCATAGTTATTTTTCAAGCTCGGGAAATGTGACACTGCATATTCATAATTATAACAAAGAAAAAGGCTGGATAATTAGAACCCAGCCCCAATATCCTTGGTAGCGGGGGTTGGATTCGAACCAACGACCTTTGGGTTATGAGCCCAACGAGCTTCCACTGCTCTACCCCGCGCTATCGCATTTTAGTATAACCACCAGCAGAATAGGTGTCAAGGCATTTTTATGAGATTTTTATTAACCGCTCTTCTTTTCAGTCTTGTCTGGTTTTTCTCTGTCTTGCCACCAGGCTTTGAGCCGAGCTATAACTTGTTTCTCGTATCCCTGGTCACTCGGAGTGTAGTAGCGTTTGCCCTGAAGAGAGTCAGGAAGGTTTTGTTGCTCAACGAAGTGCTCGGGGTAGTCATGAGCATATTTATATCCTTTGCCATAGCCTATATCTTTCATTAGCGGCGTTACCGGATTGCGCAAATGTAGAGGCACCGACTCGTTGGAACCGTATTTAATCTCCTTCTGAACCCGTGAGTATGCCTGATACAAGGAGTTGCTCTTAGGGGCTGTAGCCAGGTAGACGGCTGCCTCAGCCAGAGCCAGGTTGCCCTCAGGCATACCGATGAAGTGAACCGCCTGCTGAGCTGCCATAGCTACTACCAGTGCCTGGGGGTCAGCCATACCTACATCCTCTGAGGCGAAGCGAACTAAACGACGGGCAATGTAAAGCGGGTCTTCCCCTGCCTCTAGCATCCTTACCAGCCAATAGAGGGAGGCATCCGGGTCTGAGCCTCGCAGCGATTTGTGAAGGGCTGAGATGATGTCATAGTGTTGCTCTCCTGCTTTGTCATAACGCAAAGCCCGGTGCTGGACAGCATCTTCAATAGTAGGCAGTGAGATATGGCGCTTTCCATCCGCATCAGGCGGGGTAGCCAGGGTTGCCATCTCCAGGGCATTAAGGGCAATTCGGGCATCTTTATTTGACATATTGATAAGATGGAGCATGGCATCATCAGCCAGCTCCACATTCAATGCGCCCAAGCCCTCCAGCCTGTCTCTTAAGGCTCTGAGGATAATAATGCGAATCTCCCCCTCGGTAAGGGGATTCAGGGTTAAAACCTGACACCGGGAGAGGAGAGGAGAGACAACCTCAAAGGATGGATTTTCCGTGGTAGCACCAATGAGGGTAACCGTGCCATCCTCAACGAAGGGCAGAACTGCATCCTGCTGAGCTTTATTAAAGCGATGAATCTCGTCTATGAACAGGATGGTTTTCTGCTGGTAGAGTTTGCGGCGTTCCTTAGCCTCTTCAATTATCCGCCGCAGGTCAGCTACGCCAGCGCTGACCGCACTTATCGGGCTGAAGTGCGAATCAGTGGCATTGGCGATAATGTAAGCCAGGGTAGTTTTACCACTGCCTGGCGGACCCCAAAGGATGATTGATGGTAGTTGCCCGGCTTCAATAACCTTCCTCAGCACACGTCCCTCGCCTACCAGGTGCTCCTGCCCGACAAAGTCATTAAAGGTAGCTGGCCTCATCCGGGCTGCCAGCGGCGCCTCCTCTTTCATCTGCTTCTCAGATTTATGCTCAAACATATCCATAATGCACCTTCTTTATCCTTTCGGAGCCCATTCGCCAGCATCATTATAATATAAGTCCCTTGGATAACCACATGCATTCCAAATAGCGTCAAAACAAGGTCTTAGAACATCCTCTGCTCTGTCATCATAACTTTGCATTATAACTTCTGGCAATAGCAAAATATCTCTATCGATTGTATGTATTTCGTCAACCCAAAATCTCCACTCATCAACAGCCATTGAATAGCCTTCCACTCCAAGTAGCGTTAAGAAAATAAAAACTGGAGTCTCAACATTTAACGTTCTAAGAAGGGAGAGATAGGCCGATAATGATTTAATCAGTTCAGCTTCGTATCTGATACTTGGTATTATTAGTTTCTCTCCGTGAGGTCTCAGCAACCATCCTTCTATCGCCTCGATAATCCCGTTTCTAAAAAGTTGGACATAAGAGCGCGATCTACCCTCTCGGTCTTCATCATAAGTTAAAAAACCGTCCAAGTTGTACCTGTTCCATCCTCCAGAACGTATTGGTGGCATTTTTTCGGGATGGGAAGCTATTTCACTTATGTCATAACTTTGGGCAGGATTGAATGAAATAATCGGTATCAAATGAAGCACTATTTTGGCGTTATCATAAAAAGGCACAGGAGTTTCATTAGCGAATATTTTTGCTATCCTATCTTGTCTGAAATTCCTAATTCTTTCTGTTATCGTCTCAGATAAATTGAAAGCCACCCGTAACTCAGCAACATCTAAGGGATACTTCCCATTTGAGCTTCTTGAATAGAACTTGTCATGACCTTTAAAAGAAACGCGATGAGGACTAATCCAACTTTTGGGGATTCTGATTATCAAAGCAACTTTTGAGCTTTCAAGAGGAATCGGGGGAGAAATAGTTACCGATGTTAATCTGGGTTGGATTCCAGTCCTTATGATGTTCTCTAATCTTGAAATTTCCTGGTCTATATCATCAACTTCCAAACCATCTATTGCTGTAATAATTCCCTTGCTTTCACTCACCCCATATATTAAGTCGCCGCCACTTGCATTAGCAAAAGATGAAACATCAGCAAGAAATTCTTTCTTACCAGAATCTGATTTACTCGGCAATGATTGTTTATACTCTATAGCTTTTCCTTCTGACACCGAGTTGTCTTTCAGAGCTTGCAGGTCTTCTTCTGTAATTTGGTCAACGCTTTTTGCTATCACTTATACCTCCTCCCCTCAAAGCGGTAGAGCGCCCAGCATACAACTAACCTATGATGATGTCATCCAGGGGTCGCTTGGGCACATGGTGCACGCTATCACTATCACGCCAGTAATTGAAATCTCCGTCAGGCCCGACAGTCTCAAGTACCACTTTCTCCTTAGGCTTGCCCAGAGACAATACCAGGAGAATCTCATAGCGTGGCGGTATGCCGAGAGCTTTACTGAGCTCATCCCTCTGCACCGCACCAAGCATGCAGCCGCCCAGTCCCCTGTCTGTAGCACCTAGAAGAATACTCTGAGCGGCTATGCCATGGTCACAGCCGAAGGCCTGACTTATCTCTGTGTCCCCGAGAATAATGATATAGGCTGATGGTCGTTCTCCTTCAGATGGACCCGGCCAATCTTTAAGAGCACCAGCCCAGCTAAGGTGTGGAAATATCAACGCATTCTTTTGAGGGTCGCAAGCAAGGATGTATTTCAGTGGTTGCCTGTTGGTGGCAGAGGCTGAGAGCCTCGCCAGATCAACAAGCTCCCTCAGTGTCTCAAGTTCTATAGCGACTTCTTGATAAAATCGCCGACGCGTCCTGTTCTCTATTACCAAATCTCTTATCATACAAATTACCTCCTTGTTATTTATATCTTTTCACCTCAAAACGATAGAGCTTTATGGGCTCGTCAGGGGCTATACCTGCCTTCTGGCGGCAGATATCAATCTGATGGTCCACGGTATCCACTCCCTCAAGGTCAGGGAGAAGCAAGCCCCTCCTGAACCCGGACTCCACTATAACCCCATACTTCTTGGGGTCCAGATGGTCTTGGCTGTCTATTGGCTCAGGGGCAGTGAGAACATCAACGCTATAGCTAAGGTCGTTAAGCTCAGTGGGGGCAATAGCTGGGAAGCGGGGGTCTCTGGTAGCTGAGCTGATAGCGTTGGTGATAGTTTCCTCAGCTACATTGGGCTTGGTGGGTTCAAAGGTGCCGATGCAGCCCCGTAGTCCCCCAAATTTGTGAATAGAAACAAAGACCCCAGCCTTCTGCTTCATCTCGGGGGTAAGCTCTTCTGGCTTGGGGGTCTTACCTTCCTTAACATAGGTCTCGACCGTTTCCTTGGCTAACCTCACCAGTGGGGACATCTCAACTCCCTTTATTATTATCCCGGCGTAGCCGACCACACTGGTGTAATCGCCGGTAGTATCACCGCTGGTCTGGTATCTAACCAGTTCTGCCCCCGTTGCCCCTAATTCCTTAGCCGCCGAGATAAGGCTGACCGCTGGGGCATAGCCACACATTGATATGTTTAATTCATCAACCCGTTTTAACAGCTCATCCTCATCTAAATCCAGTATGGCTTCTATAGCCTTATTGTCCTTCCTCCGGGCAGACTCCTGTGGCTCATAGTGGGTCATATCACTTGAGGCTATGATTACCACCTCTTTACTCAAGTCCTTAATGGCTTTGGCGAGCTCCTTGCCGATTTCCTTATAGGTAGCACCGCTAGAGTAGGCAAGAATAATGGGCACAAACCTAATATCCTTCTTGAAATACTGTAAAAATGGGAGTTGAACCTCAATAGAGTGTTCGTATTGATGCGCCACAAAGTCCTCTTCCAAATGACTGGATGCGGCTAAAATCTGCTTGCCCAGTTCTGAGTCAATCTCTACCTCGCCTAAGGGTGTTTCCCATGTACCTTGGGTCATGATACTGAGAGGTTTCCCCCTGCCGGTGTGGTTGGGACCCATAATGATAAAGGTATCCTTAAATTTGATTTTGGATATAGCCGCACCGGCCACTGGTCCCGAGTAGATATAGCCAGCGTGAGGTGAAATTAGACCGATTACATTTTCCTTTACTGCCTTCTCATCAACCATTCCCTCAATCATCGTCTTAAGCTGGGCAGGTGGCTCCGGATAGAATTGCCCTGATACCACTGGATTCCTAATCATGATGCCCCCCCTTTGACCCGAGTGTCCTGAAATTAAGTTCCGCTCCACAGAACTTACACCTTGAATCCTCCAGACCTACCACCTTAGTTTGATAGCCAAATCTTTCTACGATAAGCCTGCCGCAGGAGTAGCAAGTAGTGTTCTCACTCTTATGTCCAGGAACATTGCCCGCATAGATAAACTTAAGACCGGCTTTCTGCCCAATATCATAGGCATGCTCCAGGGTGGATATAGGGGTGGGGGGTAAGTGCCTCATATGATGGTGGGGGTAGAACCGGGTTACATGCCAGGGGGTTAGCTCACCCAGCTCATCTCGTATCCAGTTAGCAATGCCCTCAAGTTGCTGGTCGTCATCATTCATGGTGGGTATGATGTTGGTAACAACCTCAACATGCATACTCCACTTGTCTTTAGCCCGCCTGGCAACCTCAAGTATGCCTCGCCAGTGAGTTACCTTTGCCAGCTCACGGTAAAAGGAATCAGAGAAACCCTTAACATCAACACGCCAGGCATCAAGGTAGGGTCCGATAGTATCCAATGCCTCAGGGGTCAGATAGCCATTGGTCACATAGACGGTATACAGGTTGTTCTCCTTAGCCAGCTTGGCCGAGTCAAGGGTATATTCAAACCAGATACTGGGCTCATTGTATGTCCAGGCAAGCCCCTGGCATTGGTAACGCTTAGCCAGCTCTATAGCTGCTTTAGGTTGAATTTCCTGAGAACCACGCCACGGTTCACCAGTCTCAGGACAGGAAATTTCCCAATTCTGGCAGTCCTGGCAGTGGAAATTACAACCCCACCCACCTACGGAGAAAGCCAGAGTATCAGGAAAGAAATGGAATAAGGGCTTCTTTTCAATAGGGTCAGCAGCTACTGATGATGCCTGAGCATAGTTCATGTTATACAGGACACCATCTCTATTTTGATACATTCGGCAAACACCGAATCTATCCGGGCTTATAGTGCAGCGCCACTGGCAGGTATTACACCTTACCCTGGAGCCAGGAAGCTTTTCGTAGAGTATCGCCTCGTGCATCGCTATTACCCCTTGCCTAATTATACCACTCAACTATTGTCAATTATAGCGTGGGAATGAGATAAACAATCCTTTCCGATAAGGCTCCAGTCTCTTGACTACCCAGCTACTAGTAGATAGACTTGGGTAAAAGGATTGCTAATGAAGGTTATCGGTCTTACTGGTGGTATAGGTAGCGGCAAGAGCACCGTGTCTCAGTTCCTGGCTGAGCTGGGGGCGGTCATTTTAAATGCGGATGAGGTAGGGCACGAAGCATTCAAGCCTGATACTGAGATATGGCGCAAGGTAGTAGCTGCTTTTGGTAGGCAGATTGTTACCCCCGATGGCAATATTGACCGTAAAAAGCTGGGTAATATAGTGTTTAGCAATCCTGAGTCTCTATCTCGGTTGAACCAGATAATGCACCCCCGGATGTATGCTCTGGTAAAGGCTCAGCTTGAGGGGTACCGACGGCAAGGAGTGGGCGTAGTAGTGCTTGAAGCCCCCTTACTACTGGAAGCTGGCTGGACTTCACTAGTAGATGAGGTTTGGGTTACTACCGCCCCTGAGGCTACAGTGCTTAAACGGCTTAGAGAACGAACCGGAATGTCTCAAGCAGAATCTTTGACTCGCATCCGCTCACAGCTACCCTCAGAGGAGCGGGTAAGACAGGCCAATGTAGTAATCAACACCGATTGCGACCCGGATGAGCTAAAGGCAAAAGTAAAGGAGCTGTGGCAGAGGCACAACTAAGCACACCTGGACTATTGGGGAGATTGTGCGATTATCAGTTTAGGTTTGACGGAGTTTACGAATAAACTGTATTAATAAAATCACGAGTAATAATATTGTTGCCACTAGAACAATAATTCGAGAAGATGTCGCACTAGGTAATGAAGTAGCTAAAACCACACCACTAACCGCCGCAAAAAATGCTAGCAAGATGAATTCTAACAAATCAAAAATGTTCCCTCTCATTTTCTCCTCCAAATCCAAACGTTTTGATTTCTGTAAGTTTAATTGTAATAAAGCAAAAATGTCAATGGTTTTCAAATTAACCCACTACCGGCAAGGACCAGAACTTGACACTCTGCCATAGTAATTGGTAGAATATCTCGTTTAGTTGAGGTAGAAAGATTTACGCTATTATTGAGACTGGTGGTAAGCAGTATAAGGTAACCCCTGGTCAGATTATAGATGTAGAACGCCTAGATGTGGCTGAGGGTAATACTGTTGAGCTGGATAAGGTATTACTTATTGCTAATGGCGATAAGGTAACGGTAGGCACACCCACTATTGACAAGGCGAAGGTGATTGCCACCTCAAAGGGAGAGGGCAAAGCCAAGAAGATTATCGTCTTTAAGTATAAGCCAAAGGTGCGTTATCGCAAGAAGACAGGTCATCGCCAGCTTTATACCAGTTTAGCTATTGATAAGATAATTGAACCAGAGGCAGCCGAAGAAAAGCCGAAAAGGAAGGTTCGTCGGCGCAAGAAAGAGGTGATTGAAAGTGGCACATAAAAAGGGGGGTGGCTCCACCCGTTTGGGTCGGGATAGCCAATCTAAGCGGCTTGGGGTAAAGAGATACGCTGGGCAGAGTGTTAATGCCGGGACTATTCTGGTTCGGCAGCGGGGCACGCGCATTCACCCGGGCAATAATGTAGGTGTAGGTAGGGATTTTACCCTCTTTGCTCTTATTGATGGTATTGTTAAATTCGAACCTACCAGCAATAATAGAAGGAAGGTTAGCGTTTACGCCAGCTAAATAGTATGAAGGCTAAGATTCATCCCCAGTATTATACCGATGCCAAGGTAGTTTGTTCCTGCGGTAACACCTTTACTACTGGCTCTACCAAGAAGCTCCTAAAGGTCGAGCTGTGCAGTAAGTGTCATCCATTTTTCACCGGGGAGCGTAGAATGATAGATACCGGGGGACGAGTGGGGCGGTTTAAGCGGCGCTACAAGCTAGAAGGCTAAACAGACATAACTCTGGAGGCAGGAGCGGGATTGCTAAGCCGCTCCTTTTTGTTTATTAAGGGATTCAAACAGCAGGATGCTAACTCAGCGGCATATCAATGGTTTTCCTAGAAAATAACTAGCGAAGGTTAAATAGGATTTATACTGTGACCAAGAAGTTTTATTACGGGGGGCAGGCAGTTATTGAGGGGGTGATGATACGAGGGCAAAAGACGATGGTAACAGCGGTGCGTCGTCCTAATGGGGAGCTAGCCATAAACACCCAGCCGCTAGCTACTATCTATACTGGTTGGATGAGGAAAACCCCACTGGTACGGGGTGTTATTGTTTTGATTGAGGCTTTGGTTCTGGGTATTAAGACCCTACTTTACTCAGCTAATGTGTCGCTGGAGGAAGAAGAGGAAAAGATTTCTGGAGGCTTAGTTTGGGCTATGGTAATCTTTTCTGTGGCTCTTGCCGTTGCCTTGTTCTTTATGGCTCCCCTCTTCCTCGCCAGGTTGCTTGACCCTTATATCCATTCATCACTGGTATTTCACCTGATAGAGGGCTTTATCCGATTGGCTATATTCATTATCTATCTTAAGTTAATGACACTAGTACCTGACATCAAGCGGGTATTTGCTTATCATGGTGCCGAACACAAGACAGTGAATGCCTATGAGGATGGTGTGCCACTGGAGGTGGAGGCGATTAAGGGATACAGTACTGCTCATGTGCGTTGTGGCACCAGCTTTCTGTTTGCCGTTCTGATTATAGCCATCCTGGTTTTTGCCCTCATCGGTCGACCATCATCATTATGGCTATTGGTAGTGTTGCGGATTATCCTCATCCCCCTTATTGCTGCCCTTGGCTATGAGGTTACTCATTTCGGCGGCAGGCATACTAAAAATGGTTTAGTCAGAGCTATCCTATACCCTGGACTGTTATTACAGAAGTTGACTACCAGAGAGCCTGATGATAGTCAGCTAGAGGTTGCCATATCGGCATTAAGAAAGGTAGTGGAAATTGAGCAGCCTGAGGAGGCGGCTCAGGCTTCCTCCTGATGACTTGTCTCTATATCTTGCTTGGTTAGCTTCTGAAAGAAGCAGGTCTTATTACCGGTATGACACACCGGACCAAGTGGTTTAGCCTTAACCAGAATGGTATCACTGTCGCAATCCTGCCACAGTTCACGCACTATGAGGCGGTTGCCTGAGGTCTCTCCCTTGTGCCACAACTCCTGCCGGCTGCGGCTGTAAAACCAGACTTCCCCACTGGACAAAGTCAGGCGTATGGATTCGTCGTTCATATAGCCCAGCATCAGCACCTCGCCAGTATCGGCATCCTGAACTATAGCCGGGATAAGACCTTTTTCGTTAAACTGTAGATTATCTATCACCTCACCCCCTTAGTAATATTACTGGCTGTTTTTCCTCCACTTAGCTAATAGTGGCTAGGGCTTGTTTCAGGTTGATGTCCCCGGTATAAAGCGCCTTGCCGACTATAGCGCCCTCTACACCAAGCTGTTTCAGCACTTTAAGCTGACTTAACGATGAAATGCCACCGGCGGCAATAACCGGTAATTTGATTGCCGTTACCAGCTCAAAAATAGTGGCAAAGTTTGGCTCGGTGAGGGTGCCATCACGACTAATATCAGTGAAAATAAAACGCTTTACCCCCCGCCGCACCATAGATCTGGTAAATTCTATAGTCTTTAGCCCCGTTTCCTGACGCCAGCCATGTATAGCCAGATATCCCTCTCTAGCATCAACACCGACAATGACAGAATCACGAAACTTACGGCAGGCTTCTCCAACCAGCTCCGGGGCTTCCACAGCGGCTGTGCCCAGGATGACGCGTTCTACACCAGCTTTAAGCAGTTGCTCTACTGTTTCCAGTTGGCGGATGCCACCACCCACCTGGACAGGAATCAATACCGCACCGGCTATCTCTTTAATAATGTCCAGATTATAGAGCTCACCGCTAGCGGCACCATCCAGGTCAACAATATGCAGCCTGGGTGCCCCCAGCGATTGCCACTCCAGAGCTACCTCTACCGGGTCATCGGAGAATACCGTTTCCTGCTCATAGTCACCCTGATACAGGCGAACGCATTTACCACCTCTAAGGTCTATAGCCGGAATGATTTCTATTGTAGCCTTACCTCCCTCCCGCTATGAATTTTCTGGCGTCCTGAGCGTTATCATATCATTATTGCTATGGCGACGGCAATGCCCCTTTGCCTGACAAATAACTATAAAAAGTTTATAATACCTGTTAAAAACTGCCTAGAAAGGAAATGAGGAACTGATTTATGCACTGATTGCAGTTACGCCAATCTTGCTGGTATTGGTATTAATGGTCGTTTTTAATCGAACAGCAATGACAGCTATGACAATAGGCTGGATTGTTGTTTCTATTCTGGCTTACTTTGTGTGGGGAATGCCACCAAATTGGGTTGCTGCTGCCAGTATCAGAGGGGTTCTCGTCGCCACTAATATACTGATTATCATATTAGGCGCCATAGCGCTTTACTACAGCATGCGGGAAAGCGGTGCACTCAGACGAATAAGCAACACTATCATCAATTTAAACCCTGACAGAAGAGTCCAAGTATCTCTTGCTTGGTTTATAGCTGCGTTTGTTGAAGGCATTGCTGGTTTTGGCACCCCAGGTGCCCTCGTTGGTCCGTTACTGGTCTCCATAGGCTTTCCAGCTAAAATCGCAGTGCCGCTGGTATTAATCCTTAATTCAACACCAGTATCTTTTGGAGTGATTGGTATTCCTACAGTTGCCGGTATCGGTTATACGCTAGATATTCCGTCAGTCAATGCAGCATTATCTACGGGAGGGATAGACTACTGGCACTGGATAAACCACATGGTGACCACTTCAGTAGCGTCAATCCATGGTCTCATCGGTATTTTTGTACCAGTACTGGCTGTCACCTTTGTGGTTAAGTGGTCCGGGGGGAAGCTACGGGACATCATTGAAGCCGTCCCCAGTGCTCTTCTCGGTGGTCTTCTATTTGTCGTTCCATTTTTTCTGATAGCCTATTTTACCGGCCCTGAACTTGCCTCGGTACTGGGGGCACTTATCGGTATGGCAATCTACACCCTGCTATTGAAAAAGGGCTTATTCAACTTTAAAAAACGATACACCTTCCCAGATGAAATGAGCACCGACATAACAGAGCCAGAGAAGCCACCGGTTAGTCATGGGATGTTCAGGGCTTTCCTGCCTTACATACTTATCTCCCTAATTCTGATACTCACCAAGGTCATACCACAGGTAAATACATTTTGTGCCTCCAATGGTATATTAGCCTTTGACAACATCCTCGGAAGCTCGGCCTCTTTCGCCTTTAAATTTATGCAGAACCCCGGAATATACCTCATCATCATCGTGCTATTGAGTCATCTCATATTTAAGATGAGCCGAGTTCAGATAAAAGCTACCTGGAAGAATACTATTAAGTCTCTCGCCCCGGCTGCGGTTGCCCTGTGGTTTGCCGTTGCCCTATCGCAGATTATGATTCTTTCTGGGAATAACCCGTCACAGATGGATTCCATGGTATCCATAATAGCCAACGCAGCCGCAGGAGCCGGACAGATATATCCTGTGATTTCTCCCTTTGTTGGCATCTTAGGTGCTTACATGGCCGGAAGCAATACTGTATCCAATATTATGATGGTTGGTTTCCAATATGAGACGGCAGCTCTCTTGAATATCCCAAGAACGATTATAGTGGCACTGCAAGATATTGGTGGTGCTGTTGGTAATATGATCTGCGTCCATAATGTTGTGGCAGTATGTGCTACTGTTGGCATTATTGGGCAAGAAGGTTCAGTTATCCGACGAAATTTGCTGCCGTGTTTAATATACGGACTGGTAGCGGGCATTATAGGCTTTATCGCGATACAATTACTACCAGGATTATTCTAGGGCTATCTCTACTGGGTCACCAGTGCTCTATTCATTAATCTGGCGTAGACCATAGTATTGGTCACTAGCCAGGAGGCGAGGTAAAATTTCCGCCGAAGTGCGGTAGGTATCCCCACCACGCCATTCACTCAATTGCCTCCCCAGCTCCTCCAAATCAAGGGGTTGGTTACCATTAGTCAGGAAAAGGCGAAATATGCTCTCTAAAATAGGCAACTGACCGGTAATAAAATTAGGGGTCTTGGAGCAGCAATCTTTAATAGTTGCCAAAAGGTCAGTCGCTGAAATCTCTCCCTTCAACCGCTCCTGGCACTTGGGGCATAAGCAGCCTTGAGCCAGAGCAAAGAATGAGCGATTACTCTGCTGATGCCAATCTAAATCAATAAACCAGCGCGGACTAACTTGGTTAGTGCTCGTATTTTCTTTATCCACACTCGTATCTTCTTTATCCACAAAATTACCTACCTTCAAAATTCTTAAGTCTCAAATCCTACTTTGGCTACTTTAATCAAGTCAAGATACCCTGTTTTAAGCCCCAGCGCCTCTGAGGCTTCGCAATCTACCTGATAAGGCTCCCCAATAAACACCTTGCCATACTCCTCAATCTCACCCTGAATGGGGTCGCCCCAGCTAATGAACTTCTGGCGAGCTTCTATAATCCCCAGGTCGAAGGATAAGGTAAAATAGAGGTCGGCTATCACTCTATCTATCCCCAGGCTGTATAAAGCCCCCCAGCCCCCTGGTGCCCCACCGCCATACTTGCTGCTCGGCAGCACGGTGAGCAGGTTCATTAGGCTAAGGCTACCCATCCCATTAAAAACCTTCAACGGAGCCACAGTTATCAAGTAGTCGCTAGACAAGATAACATTAGGCACCCAGAAGGTGGGCACAGCCAGTGGCTTAGGTAGAGGATTATCTACCTCCACCCAGATGCAATCCTTTACATCCAGCGTTAATACTCGTGGAAAATTGTAACCTAAGGCTTGATATATTGGATAGATTGGACCCCCTCCCGGGGTGCCTTCAAGTAGAAGAATATCGGCATCAGTGACCTGCCTGATACCTTCTATTATCACCGACAGTATATCCCGGCTGGTAGTCACCGGATATGATACTGGATAGCATGCGTTGGGTTTAATTAAAACGCGCCGCACCCTGGATAACACCGGTGGTGCTTTAAAAATAAACTCTGAAGCCTCAAATATCAAAGCTTACTCCTCACTCCAATCTAGCATCATTACCTGAACCACATCCCCCGCCTCCACCTTCGCCTTATCCTCAGGAATAATCACCAGTCCGTTGGCTAAGCTCATAGAGGTCAAAATCCCCGAACCCTGAGGACCGGTCAGTCGAGCAAAATAGCTACCATCGCGCTCTTTAACCACAGCCCGAGCCAAGATGCGGCGTCCATCACTATTTACCACGGAGTCCTCAAGCACCGCTTCTATAGTAGGCTTAGCTAAATTTTTCTTACCCATCATTTTAAGGATAGCCGGGCGAACAAATAGCTCAAAGGTAACCATAGAGCTAACTGGATTACCTGGCAAACCAAGATGAGGTATGTTTCTGACTATACCCGCCTTACTGCCCCCTCTAATCGTACCAAAGGCTAGAGGTTTCCCCGGCTTCATGCGAACTGTCCAAAAAGTAATCTCTCCCTCTTTAGCCAAAATATCCTTTACTACATCGTAGTCCCCAGCCGAGACGCCGCCGGTAGTTATCAGCATATCAGCATCCAACCCCTGGCGAAGTCCAGCCACCAGTGAGTCTTCACTATCTAAGGCTATCCCCAGTTTTTTTGGTATGCCACCGTAGCGCAGAACCAAGGCAGCCACGCTATAAGTATTACTATTATATATCTTGCCTAGAGGTAGAGGTTGATTAATATCTACCAGCTCATCCCCGGTGGCTAGAATAGCCACCACAGGGCGGCGGATAACCATCACCTTACTATGTCCTAACGAAGCCAAAACACCAACTTCTGAGGGTCTGATTACTACCCCTTTGCTTAATACTATTGACCCTCTAGTAATATCTTCACCTGCCCGCCGAATATTCAAACCAGCCTCGGCTTCGCATAAAATACCTATTTCAGTGGGGAGTTGCTGACTAATAGAAGACCCCCTTCGCCAAAGCTCGTCTGTATCTTCGAATCTCACCACACTATCGGCACCCTTGGGTATCGGTGCCCCGGTCATAATACGAATAGCTGTGCCTGGCTCTAATTCACATTCAGAAATGGAGCCAGCAGCGACCATACCGATAACAGATAGAAATCGAGGAGACTCTCTACTGGCATTACGAGTATCTCTGGACTGAACCGCATAGCCATCCATGGCCGTATTATCCAGTGGGGGAACATCAATACTAGAAGATATATCCTCAGCCAGAACTTGCCCCAGACAATCTAGAATAGGTCTCTCCTCCTCTTCCAGAATATCTACATAAGCCAGAATTTTCTCCAGAGCCTGCTCAACACTTATCATCGCTCATATCTCCTCTGGCTATTTCCCTTGCCGTCTCCAAATCAGCTTCAGTATTAACATTGAAAAAGCTCAAATGCTCAGGGTCAAACCGGTTAATCTCCGCAGCTTCTACATACCTTACCCTAACCAAAGTAAAAAGTTCTCTAATGCTCAGATTACCCTGCTTAAGCAGACATTCAATAGGAGCTAAGCAGCCCTTCGAATAAACAGCGTGAAGTGGTTCAACCATATTCCCCACTCGGGGAACTACTAGGTCAAAGCTAGCCGAAATTTGTATCATATAGTCCAGCAAGGCTTGATTCAAAAAGGGCATATCACAAGCAACGACAAGGTTATAGAATGAATCCGATGCGGCTAAACCGGTATAGATACCACCCAAGGGGCCTTTACCGGGGTAAGCATCAGTTACTATTTCCAACTTTGGGTAGTCAATAAACTGGGGGAAAAATTGCTTTGCAGCAGTAACTATAATAATGTCACTACTAAAAAAGCTAAGAGCAGATACTACCCATTGTATCAAACTTTTATTGCCAACAGTTTCTAACGCCTTCTCGTGCCCCAAGCGCAAGCCCTTGCCACCAGCAAGAACAATAGAACCTATATCCAAAGTATATTTCTCAGTTCCCCTAAACTCACCCCTATATTATTTTACCACGGCAGTCAATAGCCTCTACGGGGAATTGGAACTTGCGAAGGGGCTTGGCCCCTTCAATCCACCCTTGATGAATAATCTCAGTTTAGTGCCTATAACGCTGGTTTCAGGACTACAATTTTGGTGGTTGCTGGAAGCTCTCCCTGCTTAAATTCCGCTTCGCTAGTATCCAGTCGGCTTACACCCTCTTTCCCTTTAAGAAATTCATCCACACCAGCTATAGGAAAAGTGCACTTATCGTTTCTGAAGTGCATAGGTATAATCACCTTAGGCTTAAGTTTATCACAAAGTTGACCAGCTACCTTGGCATCAATGGTATAAAAACCCCCCACCGGAATTAGCAGTATATCCACACTGCCTAACCCAGCAACTTGCTTATCATTAAGTTGGTGACCCAGGTCACCAAGGTGACAGACCCTTACCCCATCTACTTCAAAGCAGAATATGGTATTTTTACCCCTCTGCTGCCCCTTAGCATCATCATGGTAGGTAGGGATACCTTTAAATTCTATCCCTTTAACTTTTGCTGTCCCCCTAATTGCCTCAGGATTACCTCGCACCCCAGATACATTACTGTGGTCGCCGTGCTCGTGGCTGACGGTAACAATATCAGCCGATTCCTTTATTTCACCGTAGTTCAAGTTCTCAGTGGTTACATAGGGGTCAGTGATTATTTTTGTTCCGGCCTCTGAGGTAATCATAAAGGATGCATGCCCCAGCCATTTAATCTTCATAATCCAAGCCCTCCTTTACTGAGATTATTTATCAACCTACCCCCTTTATCCCCCTCCCTTCATAAGGGAGGGGGAGGAGTAGCTATTGAAGGGGCAGGCCCCTTCAAACTTCCCTTGATTAATTTTTACTATTTAGCCAGAGACAGGACAAGGTTGACCAGGGTTCTTACCGGCACCCCGGTAGCCCCTTTAACCAGGTAATTTCTCTCTTTATCAGTCATACTGGTGCCAGCAATATCCAGATGAACCCATGGGGTATCACCAGCAAATTCAGACAGGAACTGAGCGGCAGTGATAGCCCCTCCGTATTTACCACCAACATTCTTAATATCAGCTACATCGCTCTTGTTCTGCTCCTTATACCGGTCATACATTGGCATCTGCCAGATAAGCTCCCCAGCTTCAGCACCGGCCGCAATTATCCTATCTATTAGCTCCTCGTTATTGCCAAAAGCACCAGTGCACACATCACCCAGTGCTATCCTCATGGCTCCGGTTAAAGTGGCTACATCAATCATAAATTTAGCACCGACCTTTCTGACATAGCCTAAAGCATCAGCTAAAATAAGGCGTCCCTCAGCATCAGTGGAGATAATCTCAATAGTCTTACCACTCATCGCTGTTAAAATATCACCTGGCTTCAAAGCATTTTCGCTGGGTAGGTTTTCCGTAGCTGGGATAATAGCCATAACATTAATCTTCGGCTTGAGCTGGGCAATGGCACTTATCGCTGCCATAACGGCAGCGCCGCCAGCCATATCTCCTTTCATCTTATCCATCTTCGCTGATGGCTTTATAGAAATACCTCCGGAATCAAAGGTTATTCCCTTACCGACTAATGCCACATCAATTTCGCTTGAATCGCCCCCCCTATAATGGAGAACAACAAATTTAGGCGGTTGCCGACTCCCCTGAGCCACACCTAATAGCGCCCCCATCCCTAACTCCTGCATCTGCTCCCGTTCAAGAACATTGAGTTCAAGCCCGCAGGTCTCAGCCAGTCTTCTTGCCGTTTCAGCCATATGACTGGGTGTCATATGGTTAGCTGGCTCATTGACCATATCACGAGCCAGATTAGTTGCCTCAGCCATAACCCTGCCTTTGTAGCAGCCTTGTTCTAAAGCGGGTAGCTCAGACTCATCACTGCTCACTATTAAGAGCTGCTTAATCTCACCATATTCAGCTTCCTTGGTTATATGCCTACGAAATGAGTAGACGCCAAGCAGGGCACCCTCGGTTATTGCTTGAGCAGCACCCTCCGGAGTTATTCCCGCTATCCCCGCTCCTTGAGCCATAGTGGCGATACTATTTACCCCCTTCTGCCTGAGTAACCGGCAGGTCTCAGCTATTGCCCCACGAACCTTATCTTGGGATAGTTCCTGTTGCTTACCCAAGCCAGCAATCACCACCCGAGCTGCCGGGAGCTTACTTAGGCTATGGATAATAGTAATCTCATTAAGTTTACCCTTAATCTCACCCTGGTTAATAAGCTGGGAGATAGCTCCATCCAAAGCTTTATCTATAGTAGCTATGTCACCCTCGGGGCGTTCCATACCCTCAAAAAAGGGCACAATAATGGCATCAGCTTTGGTCTTAGTCATATCACCAGCTACGACCTTAATCTCCACCTAAATCTCCTTTCGCTTTTTAAATAACTATACCCCAGCTACTATTCAATACCCAACTCCTGCAACTTCTCAGGTGTGGGTATACCAGTTTTTGCATCCCAGCCCATTAGAGTATAGTAATAGCTTTTAGCCTTCTCTAGTTGTTCGGGGTCATAGAATTTGGTAGATAGGACTCCGTTCCTTTTGGGTTGGAAGAAACGATTGGGCAGCTTATCGTCAGCAGCACTGAGCCCCTCACGGATATTAAATAACCTTGCCATAGTCATGGTTCTCTCAGCTACCCTCAGCATTTCAGTTGTACTGGTCTTCCACCCGGTAACTGCAGACAAGATATCGACAGTTTGGTTTACATCGTAAGGCAAAAACAGGCAGAGCACAAGACAGTCCAGAGCAATACGAGACAGATGCACATCTCGGAACATATTTACCTTATGCGGCCCAAGGTCATCAGCAGGAAGAGGTTCCAGTATTCCCAGAGGCTTCAACCTGTCAAGGAACGGTCCCGGTTGGGCGAGCATAGTGTCATGAAGGTTGGCACAGTGGTCAGCCCCATTCGGGTTAACCGCGTAGCCTAAGCCCAGGGCTGCTTTTACTCGCGGGTCATGCATTGGTATTTCTAGTCCTTTAACCTGCATGGCAAATTCCACGGCTCCCTTGCCGATTTTTTGGGCTGCCCTGGCTGTCCCCTCAGCCAGGAGGTCACCAATACCCTCACGCTTAGCAATCAATTCGATGGTTTTAAGCATAGCTTCAGCATTCCCAAACGTCAGCTCAATACCATCAGTATCCTTAGTGGTAAGTAACCCGTTCTCAAAGCACTCCATAGCCAAGGCAACGACACCCCCGGTTGAAATCGTGTCCAAAGAGTAGGCACCACAAAGTTCATTCCCCTTGGCGATTGCCTTAAGGTCGCTTACGCCGCAGTTAGAACCTATCGCGGCCAGCGTCTCATACTCCGGACCGCCATAGGCAGGGTCTACGGAATAAGGTTCGTCAACCTTGACCACCTTTTTACAGCGAACCGGGCAGGCATAGCAACCTTCCATCTTAATCCTAATCGTATCTCTTACTGCCTCAGCACTTATCTTTGCTATCTCAGGGAATTCACCATCCAGGAAATTACGAACTGGTATATTCCCGTCAGCTACACCAGCCTCCATTGCTGCCCCGGTGCCCAGCTCATGTGCCCACGCCCAACGCTGTGGATTATCTAAGACCCACTGTCTGAATCCCTTTATCCGCTCAGGCTCAGCTACCCGGGGCCTCCTGTGACCTCTAACAGCAATCGCTTTAAGGTTCTTCGAGCCCATTACTGCCCCCATTCCGCCTCTACCAGCAGCATCCTTAAGACCATTCATTATGCAAGCAAAGCGCACCAAATTTTCTCCGCCCGGTCCTATACCTGCCACTCGAATCAGGCTATCTCCCAGCTCGGTTCTGATAGTCTGCTCTGTCTCTTTTGTTTTCATTCCCCAGAGGTGACTGGCATCTCTTATGCTTACCTCTCCATCATGAATCCAGAGGTAAACCGGTTTTTCAGCCTTGCCCTCAACAATAATGGCATCGTAGCCAGCGTGCTTAAGCTCAGCACCCCAGAATCCTCCTACCTCTGACTTGGCATAGCCGCCGGTTAGAGGCGATTTGGCACCAACACAGTTACGACCGTTTCCAGGTAGCGGAACCCCCGTTACCGGTCCCAGAGCAAAGATTAGTTTATTCTCCGGACCTAAGGGGTCAATGCCTGGCTGTAATTCTTTCAACAGAAAGTATGAAATAAAACCGGCGCCACCTAAATATTTCCTGCAGAATAGCTCGTCAACTGCATCTGCCGATATGGCACCACGAGACAAATCAACCCGTAGTATCTGCCCATTATACCCGTAAGACATCTTGCGAACCTCCTATAAAGTCTAATCTAGCGCAAATAAAAGCTAAATGGGAAACTCTAATGTATCACCTCCCTCACAATTTTGTCCAGGACGGGGGTAATATCACGAGAGGTGTCCACAGCATAATGGTTGCGGTT
>JABUBN010000115.1_pt1 | contig 20480 bp, 24 predicted proteins | sample 7240341 | NCBI WGS metagenome assembly JABUBN01 (sample SAMN07256345, study PRJNA390944) | subsurface metagenome | isolation source: Methane hydrate marine sediment | place: Pacific Ocean: Eastern North Pacific, ODP site | reverse complement strand
TATCTCTTTTTATTATGCAGTTCCGCTTTTATCTCTGCACACCTTTCCAGAATGGTTAAGTTTTTCATCACCTCTTTGGGATTAACTCTCAAAGCAGACGAAATATCACTGAGCGTACAGGGTCTTCTCTTAAGAAGATTTTTGATATCGGTTTCCAGCTTTTCTATATGTTCTCCCTTTAGAACTTTCTTAAATTTTCTGACTACCTCCACTTTCCCTGGTAGTTTCCTTTGGATGGAGCAAAGCTCTTTTTGACTTAGGGCAAAAACCTCTTCTTCCGCTGGAGGACGAACCACAGTGTTCAGTTGCACCTTATCCGGTCTAATCTTTTTTATAACTTCTGCCAGTTTACGAATCTCTTCCGAACCATCGTTAATCCCTTTAACCAGTAATACTTCTAACCAGATTTTATTTTTAAATTCTTTCCGGAACTCAATTAATCCCTCAATTATTTCCTCTATCTTCAAAGACGGATGTGGCCGATTGAGAGATTCAAAGAGAGACCGGCTTACCACATCCAGAGAAGGAATAACGACATCTGCTTCCCTCAACTCCCCACGTACTTCTTCTCTATTAAGAAGAGAGCTGTTAGTCACTATAGCTACAGGAATATCTGTGAGTTTTTTTACTTCGTTTATCATTTCACCAATCTTGGAATTTAAGGTGGGCTCACCCGAACCTGAGAAAGTAATATAATCGATATTCTTCCTTTTTGATAAGAACGCTTTCAATTCTTCAATAACAGGAGCCTTAGAGACATACTCTTTTCTCTCTACAGTAAGGTTAGTCGTCCTCCCAGTTTCACAATAGATACAATTAAAACTGCAAATCTTAAAAGGTATAATATCAATACCCAACGACCTCCCCAATCGCCAGGAAGGAACCGGGCCATATATGTAGCCTGTAACCTCTTTTGTCTTCATCGCTCTTTTCCCTTCCTAATTTTAATTCTAATTTTCCCTTCCTTGAAACCCTTCAAGCCAGAGAGAAATCCCTTTAATGTCTTTCGCAAAATGTCCGCTACAAAAGGATTCAGTTCCATCGGCTCACCAGCCACCCGCACTTCTACATCTTGTCCCAAACGAGTACAGTCACTAACTTTTCTTTTACCTTTCAGAATCTTTCTTGCCAGCTCGTAGCAAGTATCAAATCCGCAATCACCACAGTCGAGGTTTGGCAACTTGAATGCTTTCTCTACTACCAGATCGGCTATGGTGGAAATGTCTCTATCAGGATGGAAATTCCCATTACCCACCAGCCCAATCTCCAAACCATCAGAAAGTTTCTTCTCCTCACCTTTCTCTCTTAAACACACAATTTTGGGGAAGTTCTTTTTCTCCTTGAACCCTTCCACAATTATGAAATCGGCATCCAAGGAGTCGAGCACTTGTTCAAAATTGAGTTTACCCTTAAAGAATTCCGTTACACCCTCCTCAGAGATGGCTATAAGTTGGTCACAATGTCCTCTATATAGACTAGTATCCTTATGGGGAAGGTCAAGAGAGCCTTGCACATGCTTAACGATAGCAACCGTGTATCCTCTCCTTTTTAATTCTTCTGAGAGGTTGATACCCAGATGTGTCTTACCACTTCCCTTATATCCTACTATACCGATAACTTTCATTTTACCCTCTCACATTTTGAGCACAGGTCTTAGATAACCACAGAAAATATGAACCAACCACCAAAACCGATAAGTATCCCCCCACATAAACCGAATAGAATCCCGTGTAACTTCCTGCTCCACAAGTGTTTGCTTCTATAAACTACCAAAGATACCAAATAATACCAGGTTAAATCGGACAGCCAGTGAACCAAAACGAAAAGAAGAATTCCTATCAATCCAAATGTTATCGCCTTAGTCATCAGGGCTGCGCCAATTGTTGCCCACCAGAGAAAAAAGTAGGGATTAGAAACAGTTGTGAAGAAGCCGGCGGTAATCGAACCTTGAGAAAAACTGTAGGCTCTTTCGTTTATCTCATGGCGGATTCTAAACATACCGGAACCCATATAGATAAGAACCGATCCTCCAGCAACGCCCACGATAGTTTTAACCAATTCCAAATGGAAAAATCTGGCAAAGCCAAAGTAAACAATAGCTATCAAAGGAATTTCCACTACCCCATGCCCCAAAGCCACCCCGATTCCTGCAACCGGAGATTCATAACCCTTGGATAAAGTCACTGCAAACACGGGGCCAGGCATCATAATTCCAGAAAGACTAATCAGTATTACGCTAAACAGGAATAGTGTTAGGGACATATTAACGATAGACTTTAACCTTTAGACTTTGAACTCTCAATCATATGTTCTGGACCACAGGTCTTTCCCCTCAGCCTTTTCTTCTTCTTCTGCCTCCTCTCCCACCAGCGTTCTATCCAGCTTTTGCCTTCCGCCTCTTCAATTGTCTTAACCAGTTCCCTGACTTTTTCCTTCTCGACTTCATAATACCATTTACCTTCACGACATACAGTGCTACGAGCTCCCATTATATCCACTCCGGTCTGAAGCAGCGCTGAAACATCGTCCTTTCCCAAAGAGCCAAGAAAGAGTGTCCATAGCCCATGACTATGTGCGCCTTCGACAAAACTATGGAGTTGTTCAATCGACATATAATCGAAAAGATGTTTACCATCTTTATTCGCAACATCTATAACCGCTATATCTGCTTGAGAATCGACGAGAATATCGAGAGTCTCTTTGGGAGAGATAGAGCCAATCTCTTTATAATCAGCGAAACTGCATACTGCCACACCAATTCTCTTATCAAACCTTTTTATCGTGTCACTAACTGCTTTAACCATTTTCGCTGCTTCCCTGTAGGAAGGCACCTTGTACAGTCCCACAGTAACATGGTCCCTTGCTCCCGATACAACTGCTCCCAGAGCTGCTTGTGCTGCTGTACAGGTCATATAGCCAGGAAAATTTCCTGCTGTGGCACCCAGGCGAATTCTCCTGGGAATCTTTTTCCTGACAGTCCTTATTGTGTAAGGGAGATTGGCGCCCATAGAACCCTCATGAAGATTTTTTACGCTGATCAGTCTAGCCCCACCCTCAACTGCCGCCCGGGCATCCTGCAAAGTCATAACGGGAATTACCAGTTCCATTTATTTGCTCCTTTAATTTAAATCGGTTTAAAGAATAGATGGTTTCTGCATCTACAATCACTGGAGCCAAAATTTTCAATCGCTTTAAATTTCTTCTCCAGATGGAAAGCAATCTTACATTTATTTTCTCCATATGATGTTAATACATATATTATACCCAAAATTTCCGAGTATTCAAGTAAATAATCGATGCGCCAGAAATTTCTTTTACTTTTCTTCAAGATGCCTCTTGATTCTTACCAGTTCCATTTATTTGCTCCTTTAATTTAAATCGGTTTAAAGAATAGATGGTTTCTGCATCTACAATCACTGGAGCCAAAATTTTCAATCAATTTAAACTTCTTCCCCAGATGGAAAGCAATCTTACATTCATTCTCTCCATGCGATGTTAATACATATATTATACCCAAAATCTTTACGTATTCAAGTAAATAATCGATGTGCCAGAAATTTCTCTTGCTTTTCCTCAAGATGCCTTTTAATTCTTGACTCCAGACCATTCAATGCTCTACCCACATAAAAATAGAGGTCTCTTGGGAATTCAAGAGACCCCAATTTACCTATTCGAATCTTCCTTTTTCTTTTAACCCAGATCAAAAAAACATAAACACCATCCATTCTGCCTCAAATGCAATGGAAAAGTTTTAACAGATTCGCGGAAGTTGCTCACCGGTAAGCATATCCAAGACCCTTTCTCCTCCCACGTTCGTCTTTACCACAACCCTACCTTTGTGCCTGGAAACCACGGTTCCAATTATTTGAGCATCCTTTCCGTATCTATTCTTTCTCATAACATTTAGAATTTTTGCGCAATCCTTCTGGGGAACGAAAGCCACCAGTTTCCCTTCGTTGGCAATATATAGGGGGTCGAAACCTAACATTTCACAGACACCCTTAACCTCTTCCTCCACGGGAATCTTCTCCTGTTCAATCTCTATTCCCACTCCCGACTGTTCGGCTATCTCATTCAGGGATGTGGCCAATCCACCTCTTGTAGGATCGCGTAGAGCGTGAACCTTCTTGCTTACTTTCAGGATTTCCCAGACAATCCCGTTTAATGGTTGAGAGTCACTCTTTACTTTTGTTTGAAAATCGAACTTTTCTCTTGCACTCAAAATAGCGATTCCATGGTCACCAATTGTGCCACTCAAGATTATCCTGTCGCCAATACGTGCATTTTTTGAAGAGATGTCCACCCCCGAATCTATCAATCCTATACCAGAAGTGTTTATAAATATCTTGTCAGCTCCACCCTTTTCTACAACTTTGGTATCACCAGTCACTATTTTTACACCCGCTGCTCTGGCAGCCCTGTTCATTGAATCAATAATCCTCTCCAACTCAACGAGAGAAAACCCCTCTTCAATAATTGCTGCTGCACTCAAATATAGAGGTCTTGCCCCTACCATAGCCAGGTCATTAACAGTACCATTGACTGCCAATTTGCCTATATCTCCACCGGGAAAATATATGGGGTCCACCACATAGGAATCTGTAGTAAATGCAAGTTTACCCTTGAATTTCAATACAGCACTATCGTCCAGCTTCGCCAGAGGCAGATTTCGGAATTTCTTCACAAAGCTCTTGATTAGTTGATGGGTAAGCTTCCCGCCACTTCCATGCGCCAGTAAAATCTTCTTTTCGTTATCTTTAAATTTTTTAACCATATTTGTAATAGGCTGCACATGTGCCTTCAGAAGAAACCATGCAGGGTCCATAAGGCTCTTCGGGAGTACAGATTTTCCTATATAATTTGCACTGTGTTGGCTTCTTTACTCCCCTCAGCACCTCTCCACAAGCACAATCTGGATTTTCCTTACTCTTCTTTGTTTTTGGTCGGAACTCTTTTTCCGCATCGAAGTCAGAAAATTTTCTTTTAAGCCTGAGACCGCTTTTAGGAATAGTCCCCAGTCCCCGCCACATAACATCACTTACCTCAAATACTTCATCTATTAACTCCTGGGCAATTCTGTTCCCTTCGGGATGAACAGCACGAAAATATTCAATTTCTACTTCGGTTCTTTTCTCTTTAATCTGCTTCAGTAACATATATATAGATTGTAAAACGTCCAGCGGTTCAAACCCTCCAATCACGCAGGGAACGTTATACTTCTGGGCTATAAATTTGTAGGCATTACTCCCTATGGTAACGCTCACATGCCCGGGGCAGATAAAACCATCTATCCTTACCTCTTTTGACTCCAATAGCGCTTCCATCGCTGGAGGGATGAGCTTGTGACTGGAAAAGATATAAAAGTTGTCAATTTTCTCTTTTTGGACATCGAGGAGAGAAGCAGCAATAAGGGGCGAGGTAGTCTCAAAACCAATAGCCAAAAAGACAACTCTCCTGGCAGGATTCTCCCTGGCAATCCTTAAAGCTTCGCTGGGACTGTAAATAATCCTTACGTCAGCACCATTCCCTCTCTCTTTCTCCAGGCTGGAATTGGTTCCGGGAACTCTTACCATATCGCCAAAGGTAGCAATTATCACATTTTCATCCTTGGCTAACTCAATTGTCTTATCAATGTCTTCTTGAGAGGTTACACAAACCGGACAGCCAGGACCCGACAGGAGATTTACATTCTTGGGAAGCATTCCTTTCAGTCCCTGCTTGAATATCACCATTGTATGGGTACCACAGACTTCCATAAGGTTGACTTTTAAGGAGTCGAATCTTTCTATCTTTTTAACTATCCTTTCTGCTATAGCTCTGTCTCTAAACTCATCAACAAACTTCATATTATCTCCCTCAACAGCTGTAGAGTCTCCTCTGCGTAACTATCCTTTCTGCTATAGCTCTGTCTCTGAACTCATCAACAAACTTCATATTATCTCCCTTAAGAGCTGTAGAGTTTCCTCTGCTTCTTTCTCTCCAATCTTTTCAATAGCAAATCCTGCATGGATTAAGACGTATTCTCCAACTCTTGCATTACTTACCATACGTATATCGGCTTGTCTTTTCACTCCTGCCATATCCACCAGAGCTAAATTATCTTCTATTTTTAATATCTTTGCCGGGATAGCCAAGCACATTTTTCAAATCCTTGTTCCACTACTCCTCACAATTAAAAGATAGTTTGTGATATGGAGTCCCCCGATGAAATCGGGGGTGATTAAATTCTGGAGTGTCCCGACTTGTCGGGACTGGGTCAAGCTTTCGCTTGACACTCCATCCTCCCTTTCAGGAGGACTCCAGACTTTTCTACATCTGTTTTTTAATTATTTCGTTAGCTATTATCGCCTGACCCAGAGAAATTCCTCCGTCGTTAGGAGGTACTTTCTTCTGATAATAACATATGAATCCTCGCTCTGTCAATTTCCTGAGGGCAAGGCCGAGAAGTAATCTGTTCTGAAAGACACCGCCCGAGAGGGCCACTCTATTAATGCCTGTTCTTTCCTTGATTTTTAAGCTAACATCCTTTATTATATCGGCAATCGAACTGTGAAATTTATATGCGATAATTGATGCAGGAACCATCTTTTGCAAATCTTCAACAATCCCCCTCACAATCCACGCCGGCTCAACGATGAATGTTCCTTTCTCCTCTTGTATTTCATATCTGTAATTTTGAGCTAATAAATTTCCAGAAGAGCTAGCTAAGTTTTGAGCTACACTTTCCAGTTCCATTGCCGCCTGGCCTTCATAAGTATTAACATCGCATACCCCCAGAAGAGAAGAAACCCCATCAAAAAATCTCCCCATACTTGAAGTCAAAGGAGAATTTACTCTCTTTTCTATCATTCCCAGAATAATTGGTATTTTCTTTTTCCACCTATCTGTAAAATCTATACGGGGAATTCTGTTACCAAAAGCCTCCACCAGAAGGCTTACGGCCATTCTCCAGGGCTCATCAACCGCCTTGTCTCCCCCTGGCATGGGAAGATACTTCAATTGACCAATTCTCCGGAAATCCCTGCAATCGGCAACTAAAAACTCTCCTCCCCAGATATTCCCATCTGCACCATAGCCAATTCCATCAAAGGCCACACCAATAACTTTCCCTCTCACCCTGTTTTCTACTAAACAGCTGACAATGTGCGCGTGATGGTGTTGAACTGGTATGCGCATAATCTTAGGCCTTCCACGGGTAATGTCCAGGGCGTATTGGGTAGAAAGATAATCTGGATGGAGGTCATGGGCAACTATTTTCGGATTGATGCCAAACAGTTTCTTGAACCGCTGGAGCATCTGTTCATAGTATTGCAGAGTTTTATAATCTTTTAGATCCCCTATGTACTGACTAATAAATGCATAGTTCTCTTTGGTCAAACAGAAAGTATTTTTTAATTCAGCACCACATGCCAGTATAGGTTCTACTTTATAGTCTAATTCGACCGGAGAAGGAACATAGCCCCTGGCTCTACGGATAACAACAGGATCCCCTGAGAATACTTTCACAATCGAATCATCACATCTATTATAGATATCCCGATTATGGAGAAGAAAATAATCTGCAATATGGGAAAGGTTATCTATTGCCTCCTGGTTACCAATTTCGATTGGTTGGTCAGAGAGATTGCCACTGGTCATCACCAGAGCGGAAGGAGAAGAAGAGAGGCTACGAAACAACAAATAGTGTAATGGAGTATAGGGAAACATCACTCCCAGACAGTTATTATTGGGAGCCACCAAATCAGAAATTTTTGAGTCCTCTCTCTTTTCAAGAAGGATAATAGGCTTCTGCCAATGGGAAAGCAACTCCCCCTCTTGTTGAGAGACTAAACAGTGTTTCTTCGCCGTCTCTATATCTGAAACCATAATAGCAAAGGGTTTGTATGGACGTTTCTTCCTTTTACGAAGTTTCTCTACCGCAAAACCATTTGTAGCGTCGCAGGCCAAATGGAACCCGCCCAGTCCTTTGATTGCCACAATCTTCCCTTTTTTTAGAAGTTCAACAGTATCCTCAAGTGCCTCCAAACCTTTAAGGTAATATTCAGAGTCCATCGGCTCGCTTCCGGATTTTCGACTTTTTATGAGTTCTATCTCTGGACCGCATTGGGGGCAGGCATTGGGCTGGGCATGGTACCGTCTCCAGGATATATCCTCATACTCATTCTGACATATAGGGCACATGCGGAATTTTTTCATCGTGGTAAAAGGACGGTCATAAGGCAAATCTTTAATTATGGTAAATCTCGGCCCACAATTGGTACAATTAATGAAAGGATAGTAGTGCCGGCGGTCAGAACTGTCTTTCAATTCTTCAAGGCACTCCTGACAAAAGGCTATATCCGGAGAGATGAGTACTTCCTTTCGCTGGTGGGAAGTGCTTTCCTTAATAATAAAAGACCGATAACCTCGAGTAGGTTGATAGATTATCTTCTTCTCTTTTATCTGAGCTGAAGGAAGTTTCCGTAAAGTAATCTCATCATAGAATTCCCTTACGTTTCTTTTATCTCCTTCTACTTCCATAATCACGCCGGCTGTGGTATTTTTTACCCAGCCTTTAAGTCCGAACTCTTCGGCTAACTTGTGAACAAATGGACGAAAACCGACGCCTTGAACAATACCTTTTACTGTTATTTTTGCTCTCGTTTCCATAATTTATCCCTAAAAAAGGGGACAGGTACTTTTTTCACATGAAAAAGTGACAGGTACTTTTTTCCACCCTTTTTTCAGATAATTTTTCCACCGTTTAGGAGGTAAATCTCATCGGTAAGCGTTTTTAAAAAATTCATATCATGGGAAGCGATTATGAAGGAATGGTCGTTATGCTTGAGATAATCGACTACCTTGTGAGTGGAACGTTCATCCAGTCCGGCAGTGGGTTCATCCAGGAGAAGAATCTCCGGGTTCATAGCGATAACTGTCGCCAGACAGACAAGTCGTTTCTCACCCCAGGATAATCTATAGGAAACCCTATCTATATATTTTTCCAGACCTAACAAATTAGATGTTTTTTTAACTATTTCTCTGGCTTCTTTATGTGTTTTACCTAAATTTAGCGGTCCAAAAGCAATGTCTTCAGCTACAGTGGGACAGAACAGTTGGTGGTCAGGATTTTGGAAAAGAAAGCCTATCTTTCTTCTTACATCTTCAAAATCTTTTTCCGTTTTGCGTATCTTGTTAAAGATTTCAATTTCACCTTCTTGAGGTTTTAATAATCCCATAATAAGATAAAAAAGTGTTGTCTTACCTGAACCATTTGGTCCCACAATACCTACTTTCTGGTTTTTCTCATATTGAAAATCAAGTCCGTTAAACACCAACTTATTCTCAGGATAAGCAAATTTAAGTTTTCGTATTTTTATCATGGCAACCTCCAGAAATACTTGCCTACTTCCAATGTCACCAGGCATGCGGCAACAAAAATCATAAAAATAAAGAAAACAAAATCTTTCCTGGTTAGACCAGTGAAATGGTCAAGTAGAGGAAACCTTCCTCTAAACCCTCGACAAAGCATAGCCTGATATATCTTCTCAGAATGGTCATAACTTCTTACCACCAGCATACCAATGAGATAGGCATAGCTACGATAAGTATGAACATTGGTGGCCGGTTTAAATGCCCTCACTTTCATCGCATTATATAGTGCGGAATAATCTTCATGTAAAACACTTATGTAACGATAACAAAAAAAGAAGAGATTTACTAGTTTCTCAGGAACCTTTAGATGCCTAAGAGCATGTACAAGTCGAAAAATAGGGATGGTCCCAATGAGGGCTATGGTGGAAAGTACGATGGCGTTGGCTTTAAGTGTTATAGTAAGTGCGTAAAAAATCCCTTCAGAAGTTGCCGTTAAAGGACCAATGGTAAATATACCTTCACCTTTAACACTGAATGGCAACATAAACCAGAGAAAAAGGATAAACAGGTTCACCGGGAAGAGTCGGGTTAACACTGCTTTTAAATTAAGTCGGGAAAATAAGACCAGATTCACACCAACCATCAGAGCAATAAAAGGCACAGTTAATCCTTTGGCTATCGCCACTACCACGATAAACGGGAAAAGACTTAACAGTTTTATTCGTGGGTCTAAAGAATGAATTAGAGATTTTCCTTCAGCAAATTCTTCAAGATGCATAAGTTTGCTCCTCCGGATTTCTCAACGTTTTGATTTATACTTAAAGTAGATTCCTATACCCATAAGTCCAAGTATATAGCCTATACCGCCAAGGATTTCTTGTAGGGAAGGTTTTTGTATCTGTTTTTCAATCTTTATGAGTTTCCTCATGATAGGAGCGGTCTTCTTTTCTACCGCCTGTTCTATGAGGAATTCTAACCGGCTGTCATAAATTTGGGTCATGCTTTTAGGAAATGTTTCCTTTTTCTCTCTTTCCACACTTTCAGGGAGTGACTTCTCCGATGTTTTTACCATACCAAGGGCATCTCTCACTTCATCTTCGGAGAGGAGGTAATCATTCTTATGCCCCATACTGGCAGTGAGCACGATGCGCAGGCCAGTGGCTTGAGGTATTTTAAAGGAAAATTCGCCGTTCTTATCAGTTTTACCTGTGAGGAGCAGTTTGTTTTTCTTGGCATCAAAGACCTCCACCGTTGAATTCATTACCTTTCTGCCGTCACTGAAATAACTTTCCGTGTAGACCATTCCATCCTCGGTATAAGCAAACAGGTTTACTTTATGGGACAAAGCAGCGCTGGAAAGAAATATCAGAAGAACTAACCCAATTAAGATAACTTTTATTGTATCCATAATTATCCCTTCCGTATATTCCTTCACAGAGGATTTAAATTTTTACCTTTCTGGTTAAAAGTTCCGGTCTTACTTTATTTAGAGAAACAACTGCCGCAGCGGTTATCCCCCCCTCAATAATCATAACTGGTAAATGAGCAATTACTATAAGTTTTGCTGCTGTCAAAAATGCTTCTCCTGTAGTTACGAGACTTAGAGCCACCAGAAAGGCACTTCCCAGTATACCAATTACCCCACAGAGAAAGCCAGAAAAAATAAGCGTATAGCGGTTATACTTCCTGTTGAAGAGCCTGAAAAGGTAAAAACTCACCACTGCTGGAAACGCCATATTGAAGGCATTAACGCACAGAGAGGTGAGTCCGCCGAACTGGAAAAGGAGCGCCTGAAGGGCCAGCCCAACAAGAATTGCCGGAAAGGCTATCCAACCAAGCAGTAAACCCATAAGACCGTTTAAAACCAGGTGGGCACTTGAGGGACCGATAGGAACATGGATGAGCGAGGCTACAAAAAAAGCGGAAGTCAACACCGCTACCTCGGGAATTCTTTCATAATCCATCTTTTTGAGCCCCAGAGAAACACCGCCAGCAGTAAGTATCACGCCCGTCAGCAGAACAGGGGCGGAAAGTATACCCTCTGAAATATGCATAGGCTCTCCTTTTTGTAAAAATAGAGCTGACCCCATTTTTTACTTCATGTCATGTGTCTTTATCCACAGCACAGCACCTATCTCGACTGCTTTATCCTCCCCTTTATACTTCATCTTCTTTTCATCTTCATTGAGAGCAGCAAATCCCCACCAGCCGGCTCTGGGCATAGCATAGGTAAACACACCATTCTTGTCGGCTTTTATTACCTGTGTAATCATTGGGTCAGCAGGCCATTTAACCTTCCCATCCTGATTGTAATACTCAACTTCCACCTCTGCATAAGGCACAGGTTTTCTATTAACCTTTACAACACCTTGAAAAACATTGCCCGTCCAGAGTCCATAAGGCCTGGTTAAAGGAACGATTTCTGTTTTTAAGCCAACTTCTTCATCCCAGCCTTCTTCCATACCGAGTGAATTTACAATCACTTTGGTATAGTGAACAATAAAACAATCTTCTGCCGGTTCCCAGTAGGGCTTAGGTTCCACATAAAATATGTGGTCTCCCGGACGTTTGATTTTGTAAGTGGCTTCCCAGGTGGAAAAGTCTTTTACTTTCTTCTCCTTGAGGCTCCTCAGCAAATTTTGCTTCTTGCCCTTAGCCATCACCCCGAACTGGGCCGGTTTTTCCATGTTCATGTAATCGCCTTCCATGGGATGTATAAACATGACCTTCAAAGAGATGTTCTTATTGTCCGTTTTAGTAACCATATCATCAGATGGAATTATCATCCCGAAATGAGCTCTGACCACACCCAGATTACACATCAAAAACACCATTGTGAAAATCAGATTTTTTAGTAGCATTACTTTTCTTTTTTTCATTGCTATTATATCTCCTTTTTTAAATTCACTCAAGACTTATTTTTTGATAGCATGAGTGCGATATTAGAAACTTATTACCGCCTGCATAGAAAAGAGATTATCGTCCACGCTCGGCGTCTCACCATTTATCTGGTATTCACTTCTTAAGGAAATATTTTCTCCAAGGTCATACCCCAACCCTATAGTAGTCCTTATTACCTTATCACCCCCTTTGGGTTTCCAATAACCATAGCGAGCCACTCCGTAAACCTTTTCTGTTGCTTCACCCAGTAATTGTAAGTAAAAACCATCGCTCTCATTTTCTCCCGCACCGGGAACTTCCTCTCCCCCCTTAACAAATTCTCCCTTTATCTGCAATCGCTCATAAGCAAATTGAATATCTCCTCCAATTCTTGAAAATGCCTCTTTGGTTGTGCCATCCAGATAAGGGCCACAAGCATAGGAAAAGCCGAGCTCAAGGTCTTTTACTGGCGAGATTCCAATACGGCCACCCACAGTTTTAGCACTATTATTATCTGTTAGTTGGTTAACAGGAACGCCACCATCTTCTCCCATTCCATTAACAGCATACAGGTTGTAATTTAAATGGGCTACAGAGCCGTAAAAATTCACTCCTATATCTCCCCAGCCACCATCCATCATCAATTCGGTAACCAGGGGGGGTGTGACCAATTTTCTGTCAGGAGTAGCGAAGACCTGATAGTCAATCCCAAAAGGCATGTCAAGTAAACCAGCCTGCAGACCTAATTTATCTTCATTCAGCAACTTGAAATCTACCAGTGTTTGACCCAGACCCACTTCTTCTCCTTCCACCACAACCGCTCCCTCAAAAGATACCTTTGAAGAAAACTCAGAGACAAAATCAATCTCAAATGCTCCCATGCCAAATGTTGTCTTCTCTCCTTGTTGACCTTGAGTAAGAACATCAACAAATCCGGAAATTTCCAGTTCGGCAAAAACTGATGCTGTCCCTACCCACGAAACCAAAAGCAAGAAAAGAAAAATCTTTTTCATCTCATTCACCTCCTTCTCCTTTCAAACTGGTACTGGAATCCTCCCGAAAGGGAGGTCATATACGGAAACCTCCGATGAAATCGGAGAACTCCAGCCAGTTATGATAATACATTTTTTAAAATCGTGTTACGAATAGAGAAAAAAATAATACTGCTATGCTATCCCTTTCCCGGTTGTGGCCATAGTCAAAGAGCCGTGTTTTACACCCTTTGTTGATTTCAAACTTTGAGCCAATTTATCGATTTCCTTGGGCTTACCCTTCACTACCACTATCTCCAAACAATTGGCTTCATCCAGATGAACGTGTTGAGATGAAATGATGAGCTGGTGAAAATTGTGCTCGACATCAGTTAATCTATTTACTAATTCTCTCCTGTGGTGGTTGTAAACCAGTGTAATCGCTCCCACAACCTCTTTGCCTTCTACCCATTCCTTCTTGATTAAATTTTCTCTAATTAAGTCTCCAATCGCCTTAGAGCGAGTAGCATAATTCTTCTCTTTGATATGTTTATCAAATTTAGTTAAAAGTTCTTTCTCCAGTGATACACCGAAACGAACTAAATCTGCCATCTTCATCTCTCCTATTATCACCTACCAAGAATGTAGCACAATTCATATATTCGTGTCAAGTAAAAAAAGTAGCCTGTCCCCTTTTTTACTCGCCTTCGATAGTTTGTAAGTAAACATTTTTCCCTTGGGTGATTTCTAAATTGTTATCCCCGCAGTTAGGACATTCTAAAGAGGAACTTTGCTGGGAATCTATCTCTTTTCCGCAAGCCAGGCATCTTGCCTGTAATGGCTCTGTTGTTATTTCTAATTCTGCTTTCTCTGCAATACTACCTGGCATAAGGTGATCCATCAAGTTATGCCTCAGAAAATCCTCTTCAATTCCCGAAGCTTCTCCAACTACTACTACAATCTTAGTGACTACTTTTAGATTATTCTCTTTTGCTTTATCCTCTACTATGTGGAATAAATCCTGAGCTATACCCAATTCATGCATATCGACCTCGAAGTATCAAACGGAAATTTAAGTTCTTTCCAACATTCTAACAATCTTTTCCAAGCCTTCTCTTACCGGCCGGGAAATTTCTCTTCCAAATTCTGTAGTTTTTGGCTGTATACCCAAAAGAAATACATCTGCAGAGGTCTCTTTCTGTAAGTACTTCGCTACCAGGTTCAAGCTCGCGTTATGCGTAGAAAGAGACTCATCTTTTATATCGTCCTTTTCTATAATCTTTATCGTTCCCGGGGAACTACCGAAATCAACCGCATCAATCAAAACCATTGTATCTGGTTTCTGTTTAACAATCTTTCCTAAATAATTTTCAGGGGTTTCACCGACATCAAACAAAAGTAGACGGGGTAAAGGGTTGTTTAATCTCTTTATTATCTCTGGACCGACTCCATCATCGCCGCGTAAAGGATTCCCGATACCTACAATCAGTACTTTACCCTGGAGTCTATTTTTGAGTTTTGCCAGTTCTTTATTATCAGACAATTATTTTTCCGGTTTCTTTTTGCCCCAGATATCTTCAAGGAGAACCTCTCTACGACACCTGGGACAGAGGATGCGAAAGATGTGTGCCCTCCTCAAAGGAGGACCTATTGTTGGTGGGGTTTTTACCAACTCCAATTCTCCGGATGCGGTGAGTAGTAAAGGCATATTACCATATGCTAATGGTCCGAGCTTACTCGCCAAAAAGTAAAGGTGGTCTTTAGCTCCAATCACTTTGCCACACTCTTCACAAACTAACAATTCCTTTTCTACTTTAACTATAGCCTCATTCCTATTAAATAGAGCCAAATCGTATTCTCCAGTGAGCTTGACTCCCTTTTCCGTAATGCAATTCGCCTGGCACTGCCCGCAGAAAATACAGATGTCGAAATGTAAAACCAGTTTCCGCATTGGTATTTTTGCTCTAGTGTCATCTATAACCTCGATTGCTGTTGCCGGACAGACTTCGGCACAGGCACAGCAGCCCACGCAATCTTTCTCATAAAATTCGGGCTTGCCCCTAAACTTCTCAGGAGGCACGTGGGGTTCGTAAGGAAACTTTGTTGTATAAGGACCCTTTATAACTGCTTTAATTGCTTCTTTTAATTCCCGTAATTTAGGATACTTCATAATAACCCTACATTTCTTTTTTGTCTTCTTCGTATTTATCACAAACTGATTTATCCCAGAGTTTTACTCCTGAAATATGGGCTCCTCGAGCAATGGCATGGGCAGATACCGGAGCAGTTAATATTAAAAAGACAATACATAGTAACGCTTTAATTCCACTGGCAGTAAATCCCTTGAATAGAAATAGCCCAAATAGAATACTGCAGGTTCCCAACGTTACGCACTTGGTAGAAGCCTGAAGGCGATTGTACACGTCAGGAAGCCTCACCAGACCAAGGCAACCAAAGAAATCAAACATAAGCCCAACGGCGATAAATATGTACCCAATTATTTCTATCATTATTCCTCAAACCCCTTTCCTTCAAGGTATTTAGCCAAGGCTATAGTAGCAATAAAACTCTGCAAAGCCCAGGCAATACCAATATCAATATACCATGGCCTTCCTGTAGAAATACCCAACACAGCGCAAAAACCAACAATTAATATTCCCAATATATCAATAGAAACTACCCTGTCTGCTGGAGTGGGGCCCCTCATAATGCGATATAGACAAAATACACAGCAGAGCGAAAGGATAAAGAAAAAGCGCATAAGACTGATTGACTGCCACTCAAGCATTGAAGCAGGAGGATAAAATATAATTCCTACAAATAATGCAATTATTATTAATAACCCTGCTAACCAGCGCAACCTTCTGTTCATCTTTCCAACTCCTTACACAGTGCAATTTTAGTCTACTGGTAGTCGCAACCTTTAGGTTGCGTGAATATGTGCGCTCCGATGAATCGGAGCGACTACCACATTTACTACAGTGCCGAGTCTATTCGAAGATTCTCTTTAAAATGGGTTCGAATCTACCTATAATCAATTTTGTTGCCTTTTCTATATCTTTATCCTTCACATTGAGCCAGTGGACATAAAGGAATCCTTCTTCCTGGTCCACATCTACACTTAAAGTCCCGGGTGTAAGTGTAATGGAATTAGCCAGAAATGTAAGACCTGTGTCCGATTTTAGACTTGTCTTTACTTTGACTATTCCTGGATTAATCGGAAGGTCTGGATGACCTACCCGATAGGCCACATCAAAGTTTGCTTTTATACATTCCCAGATAAAAATAGGTAAATAATAGAGCAACCAGAAATATCGTTTGGGATGTCTAAAAAGATGTGGACGCTTAGTAAACATATCCCCGGTCATAAAGGCAACAAATATTGCTACCAGAATTCCAATGGAAATATGCTGCCAGTCAGGTGGCCAGGTTAGGCCAAGCCAGACTAAAATTGCCAGGAAAAATAGAATAATTCTACTTTTCATTTTATACTCCCGAAAATAATCTGGGCATAGTTCGTACCGTTGACCAGCACCTCAGTTGCTAAATTAAGAAAATTCTTCTGTACTCCAGGGATTAAAAGTAATCCTCCAAATATGCAAATAATAGACAAGGCAATCATCGATAACTTCATTGTTAGAGGAACTTCTTTTATTCCTTTCAATGAATCCTTTAACTCTCCAAAAAAAGCTAATTTCTGCACTTTTAAATAGTATGCTAATGTCAATATACTTACTAAGACAGCAATGGAAGCAAAGATAAAATGTTTCGCTTCAATCGCGGCTAAAATAATCAGTAATTTGCTCCAGAAACCGCTTAAAGGTGGTATGCCAGAAATAGACATTGAGCCAACTAAAGAAGAGTATCCTGTAACTGGCATCTTAGAAGTCAAACCACCCATTTTCCTCAAATCTCTTGTCCCGGTAGCATACTCAATTGAGCCTGAATTTAAGAATAATAAAGACTTAAAAATCGCATGATTGAACAGATGAAATAATCCAGCCAGAATTCCCAGGGGAGTTCCCATGCCTATGGCAAAGACCACATAGCCTATCTGGCTAATACTGGAATAGGCAAATAGTCGTTTGATGTCTTCCTGTCCCAAGGCCAGGAGCCCACCCAGAACCATAGAGATAGCTCCCAGGACCATTAGGATAGAAGATGAAACAGCAGTCATTCCCAGAACATTTAAGAAGATTCTCGCTAATGCATAAACACCCAGAGCTTTAATCAGTACCCCGGAAAGCATTGCTGAGATTGGAGCAGGTGCTGAAGGATGGGCATCGGGAAGCCACGAGTGAAAAGGCACCAGAGCTGCCTTTAACCCAAAGCCCATTAGAAATAAAGCTGCCACAAAAAATACCGTTTGGTTATCTCCAATTTTAGCCAAAGTACGGCTTATATCAGCCATATTTAAAGTAGATGTGAGACTATACAAAAACGCGATCCCCAACAGAATAAACAGCGACGCCATAATTCCCATTACCATATATTTAAAAGAAGCTTCTAACTCCTCACGCTCTACCCCGAAAGCAACCAGGGCATAACTTGAAATAGAAGCAATTTCCAAAAAAACAAATAGATTAAACATATCTCCGGTCACGATTACCCCATTCATCCCGGCGAGCATCAATAGGAATAGAGTATAGAACTTCCATTTAGCTGTATATCTTTCCATATAACTTATAGAATAAATGGTAACTAAGAATGCAATCAGGTTAATTGTGACCAACATAAAACTGGTCAAACCATCCAAGACCATACAGATTCCAATAGGCGGTATCCATCCACCGACCTTATAGACAACAGTTCCAGAATGCTTAACTAAGAGAATAGAAAGCAAAGATATAGAAAGCAAAGAAAAAGTAGCTACATTGGAAAAAGTATCAGAAAATCCTTTTACCCTTTTTCCTAAAAGGGAAACCAGAAAAGCAGAACCCAGCGGGATAGCAACAAACAATGGTAATAAGTTATGGCTAACAGGTAATGACGCCAGATTCATCGTTTATCCTCGTAATCTCCTGATTTTGGTAATATCGAAAGTTCCATATTTTTCATATATCCTTATAGCAATGGCAACAATTAAAACAGTAACGGCTAAACCAATGACGATATTGGTCAAGATTAGTGCCTGGGGTAAAGGGTCTACCATATTCTGGATTACCTGGTCTTGGGCAAGTATTGGCGCACGCCCCTGGGCACGATAGCCAACCAGTATGAAGAATAGATTAACTGCATACCCAGCAATCCCTATGCCAATGATAATCTTGATAAGATTCTTCTTTACCAGGATGCAGTAAATGCCGATAGAGAATAGAATGAAACACATTAAATAAATCATTGGTTATTCTTTCTTAATAGGTACCTTTAAAAGTATTAGAGCAACAAATACGGCAAATAGTCCAGCACCGACTTTAAAACATATGGCAATATTACACAAGGGAATAATTCCCGCGCTAAACAGATTAAATGGTTTGCCCTTAAAAATGAAATTAAAGAAGAAATACCCCCCTATAAAGCCCAGAAGTCCAATGGTCAAAAACATTATTGCTCCAAAGCTCTCAAAGAAAGCAGCTAATTTTTCACTCAATTTTCTTAATGCCAAATCCTTACCAAAGGCGAGCATAAGATGTATAAAAGATAGAGCAATAATCACGCCGCCGGCAAACCCGCCCCCTGGTGAAATATGACCATGGGTAACGATATATATTCCATACAAAAGAATTAACCCCACTGTGAGGCGTGTAATCGTCTTAACAATAAGGGTCATACCTGGCTGTTTAATTTTTTTATTCATCTTCTTCTTTCACAACTTCATCGACTTTCTTACGCCCAATGCGGCGTAAGACCGCTAATACTCCAATCACCGCGGTAAAAAGCACAGTTGCCTCGCCTAAAGTATCATAGGCACGAAAGTCTAATATCACTGAAGCAACCAGATTGGTTGCGCCGGTCTTCCTTAGCCCTTCCGCTAAATAATTCTGGCTAACCCTCATTATGGGATGCCCGAATGATGGTAAATCTTTCAAAGCGAGATAAGCAAAAAATAGAAAACCTCCAATGAACAAAAGAACGATAATCGAGCCAACAACTTCTTTGCGGCGGTTCAGCGTGGGAATGTCTCTCCTTATTGTTGCTCGAATCAAGATAATTAGACATAATATCTCTACTGCCAACTGAGTGATAGCCAAATCGGGCGCCTTTAAAATCAGGAAGGCAACGGATAATCCTAAGCCAACTGCGCCAACAGCAATTACTGAAGAGAGCAAATCCTTTATCTCCACAGCAATTATTGCCCCTAAAATCATAAATAATAGAAGAATATACAATTCAAACATAACCTTAAATCCTGAACATCATAATTATAAAAAGAATCAGCATGCCAAAAAGAGACCAAAACAGATATGTAGGCAATATTCCACTATGAATCTTTCTTAAACCGCGAATAAAGAAAAATACGAATTTTGTTCCCTGGTCATAAATATCAAAAAGTTTGTTTTCAGCCTTTTTATAGATTCCTTTAAGTGTGCCCAAATCCTTTATTGTATCATAGAAGTCCACGCCAGTTACGCGACTCTCTTGAGGAATTATTTCGCCACCAACATAAGTCGTATCCGTCCGCAAGCCCTTTATATTACCTAACCAATAGATAATTACTCCCAAAATAATTCCGATAATAATTAGTAATGTAGTAAGGCCTGGCGACCAGAACCCCAGGAAAGAAACCCCAGGAACTGCGGGTATAATAAGATTCTTTAAAGGAACCTTGTATGCAAAAACACCAAAAATTACACATAGTGCTGCCAGTACCGCCATAGGAAGCCACATAGCAAATGAAACTTCATTTCGTTTTCGTGCTAAGCGTGGGATCCCGGGTGATGGCGCGCCTAAAAACACAGAGTGTATCAATTTCATAAAACTGGCTAATGTCAAAGCACTACCAAACATTGCTGCCACTAACCAGATAATCCATAATTTATCGCCTCCTTTGCCCAGTTCGATGATCCCCTGGTAGACCATCCACTTGGAGACAAAACCATTAAAAGGTGGAACGCCAGAAATTGATAAGGCAGCAATCAAAAAAGTAACGAAAGTGATGGGCATCAGTTTAGCCAAACCACCCAATCTATTTAAATTCGTAGTTTGAGTACGATGTTCGACTGCTCCCCCTGTCAGGAAGAGACAGCTTTTGTATATCGCATGGTTTAACATATGGAATATTCCACCAGCAATTCCAATAGGATTTCCTGTTCCAATACCAAGGACCATATATCC
>JABUBN010000114.1_pt1 | contig 20506 bp, 19 predicted proteins | sample 7240341 | NCBI WGS metagenome assembly JABUBN01 (sample SAMN07256345, study PRJNA390944) | subsurface metagenome | isolation source: Methane hydrate marine sediment | place: Pacific Ocean: Eastern North Pacific, ODP site | reverse complement strand
AAGTATATTAGATGTCCCAAAAGATGTGGATCTCGCGATAATTTTAGTCCCTGCAAAAGCAGTTGATGGCGTAATAGATCAATGCATAGAAAAACAAGTAAAATGTATAATAATAGTTACTGCCGGTTTTGGGGAAATTAATCAAGAAGGTAAAAAAGCCGAAAAACGAATCGCAGAAAAATGTACAAAAGTGGGCATTCGAGTTATGGGACCTAATTGTGTAGGGATACAAAATATAGATATAGGGCTTAACGCATCGTTTATTCAAGCAGCGCCCCCAGGAATTATTAGCATGATTAGCCAATCTGGTTCGTTCGGATGTGCCAGTTTTTATGCGATGGAAAGAGAAAATCTTGGATGTTCAAAATTCGCTAATATTGGAAATAATATTGACATTTCTTTTGTCGAAGTTCTTGAATTTTTTAGGGAAGATCCTAACAGCCGAATCATTTGTATTTACATGGAAACGATTGAAGATGGAAGAAAATTTTTAAAATCTTTAAAATATATTGTTCCTATTAAACCAATTATTGTCTTAAAAGGAGGAAGAACTTCATCTGGAATGAAGGCGGCAAGTAGCCACACAGGTTCGATAGCAACAAATTATAAAATGTTGAAAACATCCATTAAACAAGCTGGAGCAACATTATGCGAAAATGCTTCCGATTTTATTACCGCTTTAAAAACATTCTCTTTTTTACCAGTTCCTAAAGGTGAAAAGATAGGAGTGTTAACTAATAGTGGAGGGAGCTCTGTTTTATTCAGTGATAAAGCGGAAGAATTTAATTTAAAACTAGTAGAATTTTCTGATACACTTAAAGAAAGAGTATCGCCTCACCTGATATCTTTAGTAAAGATAGAGAACCCACTTGATATGATAGGTGTTGCTGGTGAGGAACAGTATTACGAAATAACCAAAGCTATGTTAGAAGATTCAGAAATAGACATAGTTGTTCCATGTTTGGTAGTTCCCCCTTTCTTAGAAATGAAATCTGACGAGCATTATCGCGGAATAATAAAAGCTTGGAACGAAACTGGGAGGTTAAAACCTATTATACCTTTAATTTTCTTTGGAGAAGATTTTGAAGATCTAAAGAAATTTGCTAAAAAAGAAAAAGCTCCAATTTTTTATACTCCTCGTGAAGCGGCATACGCTATAAAAATTTTAGTAGAACGATTTAAACTGAAAATTTAAAGTGGAATTCTTAAAAAAAGTAATTTTTTTAATAGACTATTGTTCAAAATCTTCTACTACATCAAAGCCATTCTTTTTTAACACTTCAGCTCCATTTTCATTATCGTCCAATCTTAATACTGTCATAGTTCTAGTTTCTGACGATTTTTCGGCAAATGTATATAAATATTCAATGTTAACTTTGTTATCTCCAAGTGTTTTAGCAATGTTATACAATTGAGAAATGTTATCAGTAAGCCTTACTGCTATAACTTCTGTAACTGAATGCATATAATCGTTATCTTCTAATAACTCAACGCATTTCTCAAATGGTTTAACTAAGAGCAATAATAATCCATAGTCTTCTGTTTCGGCAACAGTTATAGATTTGATGTATATTTTGTTTTCCATAAGGAATTCGAAGAAATTGGCTAGTTGTCTTGGTTCGTTAGGGAGAAACACAGAAATTTGTTTGAGTTTCATTTTTTAATCAAATTATATTAATTTTTATTCGAAATATTATCTTAAATGATAATTGTACTTAATTAAATTACGTTTAAAAATAATACTGAAATAGCGAAAATTGAAAATTTTTAAAGATCTCACTTAATTTTTTAAATGTAATTTACTTCTGAATTTATAATGCGAAATTTCATTTATTTTTAATCTTAATAGTTTAAATTTGGATAAAAGTGGTAATTATGATTAATTGGGAGAAAAAATTTAATGAGCAATTAACATGGACTGCTGAGTTAAGAGATCGTTTATATGAAAAAGCAGATTTCTCTCATAAAAAGAATTTATTAGAATTAGGTTGCAGAACTGGCGAATTACTGAAAGAAATTGGAATAAAATATAATTTAAATTTATTCGGTATAGATATGGATAAAAATAAAATCGAATACGCAAGTGCCAACTTAGAGAAAAATCTTATCGATGCAAAGCTCATAACGATGAATATATTAAATAATAACTTTGAAGATAACTTTTTTGATGTTGTTATTACTTCTTGTTATTTCTTATGGGAAATGGAATTTAATTATATTTTAGCAGAAATTCATAGAATTTTGAAACATAACGGAGTTTTTTTGATTTTTGGCGAGCCCGATTTTGGAGGAATTATTGAGTATCCTGACACGGGTTTAAAGAAAGAGTTATATAATAGCCTTAAAAATTCAGGAGCAGACCCCGAAATAGGAAGGAAAATACCTCAATACTTTTCAAATAAATTTAGACTCGTGGAACATTTTTGTTCAAGTTTTCCATGGATTCCAAGCGTAAATAAAGCTAGTTTACTCAAGGATTTAGATCTTTACATAAAAAATTTAAATACTAAAAAATTTAATTCAGTTTTGATTATACAAAGTATAGAAAGTAATAAATATTTTTTATTTATCCCAATATTTGGTTATTACCTTAAGAAGATTTAAAGAATTGATAAAAGCTAATGAGTTTAAAAGAGTTTTACGACCACCATAAAAATTTTTCAGCTAGAAATCTTTCTGAATACGATCTTTCTCCCGGAATTAGATGTAAATTCGATTTATTAATAAAAATAATTGGTAATAGTAGGACATTTAAAAACGCGATAGATTTAGGTTGTTCAGGAAACTCTCTTCTTTACATCTTAGAAAATGTACAAAACAAATCATATTACGATATATCTGCTCTACCTTTAAAGCAATATTCTAAACAGAATCCTTTATGTGGAGATATTGTAAAATTACCGTATAAAAACAATACTTTTGATCTGGTACTTGCTTTAGATGTGTTAGAACACGTAAAAAATGATGATTTAGCTATCTCTGAAATAAAAAGAATATTAACACAAGGAGGATTTGCTGTAATTACAGTTCCACACAAGATGAAATACTATTCAAAACAAGATAAGATAATCGGTCATTATCGTAGATATGAAATTGAGCAAATTTTAGGATTATTCCAACGCTATAATTTTAAATATTTAAAACATTTTGGAGTTTATGGGATATTAATGAAAATATCCTTACTACAATCGATTAATCCGAAAAAAACAGAAAAAAATTTAATAAATTTACGCAATAAATATCGCTCAAATTTAATTTTCAGAAAAATTTGGAACCTTTTTGTCAAACTTAGTTCGACATTAATGAAAATAGATGCGAAGTATTATTCTCCGAAACGAATGATGAATATGGCATTTATATTTCTAAAATTATAATCTTATTTGTTTTCAGCGTATTCTTTTTTCATTTTTTCAAATAACTTTTTATATTGTTCTATGTATTTCTCGTCATTAGTTTCCTCTATTTTCTTAAGAAGTTCTACTGAATTATTTAATACAGTTGAAGTTTTTTTGATTTTATCAAAAAATAGTTGTTTAATTTGTTGAGATTTAGCAACTCTTAGAGAACTTCTATAACCCTTAATCGAGTTTTCTAAATTTTTTTGTGATTCGATTACTGAATCTGCTAACTGCTTTTTTCTCTGTTCTAACTTAATGCAGTTATCACATATTAATTCCCCCGATTTATTTTGCCCTTTTTTAATCATAAAAGGATTTCCACATCTAGAGCATTCAACGAGCGCAACAATTAATTTATCGTTAGGTTCGGGCATAAAAGATAACTAATTAAAGTTTAAATTTTTTTAAATATTAAATTATTAATTTAATAACTTTTTTATAATTTAATTCTTGATTTTTTTGATAGTATCTCATTATCAAGAAAGTTTATGATAAATTTTACATATTTTTTTTTATGGATTTATATCTTACAACAATATTTTTATTAATATTATTAGGTTTTTTAACGGGAACTCTTTCAGTTATTGCGGGAATTGGAGGCGGAGTATTTTTTGTATCCATAATGGTTCTTTTGTTTTCGTTGCCGATTAATATTGCCATAGATACATCTACATTCATAATTTTAACGTCTTCTTGTGCGGGATTTATAACTTATCTAAAACAAGAAAGAACAAATTTCAAATTAGCTTTGACATTTGGTGTTTTTTCTATTTTAGGGAGCGTTTTAGCCACTATTTTATTTTCATTTATTCAAATCGATAATTCAACGTTAAAGATTCTATTTGCATTGACATTACTCGTGGCAGGATTAAATATGATCCATAAAGCTATTAAAACAAAAGGAGGATTAACGAGTAAAGACCTGGAAAAGGGAGAATTCTCATTGCACGATTACGATTATAAAACCAATTTAAAAAAAGCTATTCCATTATTTATATTAGCAGGTTTTGTTGCAAATCTACTAGGAATTGGCGGAGGGATTATAAATACTCCATCCCTCAACATAATATTAGGTTTTCCTATCCATAATGCTACAGCAATTTCAACTTCAATAATTTTTTTCACAGCTATATATAATACAATCATTAAGTGTCTCTTAGGGCAAATAGATTATCTAGTTGGCCTTCTAATAACCACTGGCGCTATTTTAGGTTCGATATTTGGGGCAAAAATATCAAGAAAAATATCGAAAACATATTTAAAATTTTTTGTGGCAGTAATCTTACTAGTTTTAGCAATTAGAATGTTTTTTTAGAGTTAATATGAAAAAAATATAATGGAAAACTGATAATATTATATGTAAACGAATTATGATGTAATAAAAATAAAATAAATGAAGATAAAAAATGAACGAAAAAATTGAATTAGTAATTAAGGATAATATTGCGATTATAAGACTAATGGATCCAGAGAATTTTAACCCTTTAAATAAAAATACTGGGAAAAAACTATTAGAAACTATAGAATCTATTCGAAATAATAGTACTGTAAGATGCCTAGTAATAACTGGGTCCGGAAAGGCTTTTTCAGCGGGCGGAGATATAAAACAATTTAAGGCGAGTATTGAAAATGGCACATCAGGTCAAGTTATGGACGATTTAACGCGAGACCTTTATAAAATTGCGTTAACTCTGCGTCTTTATCCAAAACCTGTTATCGCGTCTGTGAATGGCTGGGCTGTAGGAGCTGGAATGAACCTCGCTCTCTCGTGTGATTTTATAATTGCCTCAGAAAAAGCGAGATTTAGGCAATCTTTTTCCAAACTCGCTCTAATTCCGGGATTCGCAGGAACTATTTTGTTAAGCCGTCAGCTCACATGGCAACGAGCAACACAAATGGCCTTTTTCGGAGATACTTATACAGCAGAAGAGATGAAAAAACTTGGTTTTGTCAACGAAATCGTACCTCATGAAGATTTAGAGGAGATTTCTTTACAATGGGCTGAGCGGCTCGCCAAGGGACCTACATTAACATATGCAAGGACCAAAAAATTATTCTTTGAAGCCCTCAGTACTCCATTAGAAGAACACCTTGAAATTGAGCGCCAAATGCAAGTAAAATCGGCGGAATCTGAAGATTATAAGATTGGCGTATTTGCTCTAAACGACAAAAAGGATCCCAATTTTATTGGAAATTAATAATTATACACAAATTCGCGTAAGATAATTACTATAAATCTTAAATCCTTTTTAGAATAATATATATTAATTTAATATCGCGTAACTTAAAGTGATTCTTTCGATGAGTAAGGGATTTAGACTTCTAAGGGTTGAATATCTTTTTTCTGTGCTCGTTCCTTGTTTATTGAGTATATATTTAAACGATTACGATGTTTTTGCTCACATTTGGATATTAGCTGGATTTGGGTTTTATGCCATTACGGGAAATACGCTTAATGACATAATCGATATGAAAGATCCAAACGAAAAGGAGACGCTAGAAAGAGTAAAGGGTTATAGACGAAAAGAAATATTCACAATTTCTTTGGCAAGTTTTTTATTAGGGACCGTATGTTTCATGAATAGTATCGTAGCAAACCCACTCTTAGGAATTTATTTAGCTATTATCGTTATTTCCGTAATTTTCTATTGCCTATTTAAATCGCTGGTTATTATAAACCATATTATTTTAGGAATATCGCATATTTTTTTACCTTATTTTATGATAAAAATCAACGCTGGCGATATTTCTATGAATTACTTTCCTGATCTAACTTTATTTGAGTTATTAATATTACTTTCTATAGCTTCCGTGGCATTTTCCGGTCAAATGCTTCACGAAATGATTGATGGAGATTCGTTATCAAAATTATCTCCAAAAACTTCTCGATTAATAATCTGGATAGCATCTATATTATCGCTGACAATTACTATATTTTCGCTAATTATTACTCAATATATTATATTTCTACCAGTGGTCTTCTTTCCTTTTGGAATTATGTATATTTTTAGGAAACCTAGAACGGATTTAGCCGGTAGAAGCTCGTTAAAAGATGTAGGAATCATATTAGGAAATCTTACTTTCGTTTATATTATAATTTTGATCATAGCACCTTAAAAAACCATTCTTAATAATGATTTTAAAAGATTATATACTTTTAAGCTAATAATAAATAAATGAATTATTAAAATCAAGAAGAGATAAAGAACAAAAAAATTGAGTTTGAAATGACTAAAATTGAACCCATTGATAGAGATTTTTTTTCTCCGTTTAATGAAGAAGCTTGCACTCTTTGTGGAGAATGTTTTCATAATTGCCCCGTAATGGGACTTTCTATTGAAGAATCTATTGAGGAAATGAAAAAATTAATAGCTGGGAATGAAACAAAACGAGTGTTAAAAGAATGTCAAAGTTGTCATTCATGTAATTTTTATTGCCCTGAAAATGCTCATCCAGCAGAGTTGATTTTGCAGGGATGGAATGAAAAGTACAAAAAAGAGGGGTTAAGAATCCGTGGGAAATATTACATGACGCTTTATCCGCACTACCCCAACTTCCGATCTTATGTTATGGACCACATGCCTAAAAATACACAAGAACTTGTTAAATCATGGGCAGATTTATCTCCTTTAAAAGGTGACACGCTTACGTATCCAGGATGTAACATAATTACCTTTGCCGAGTTAACGCAAGCAAGCTTTTTTAAGGATCTAGATATTAGGGGTAGGCTTGAATATTGTTGTGGAGAAACATTATTTCGAACGGGATACGAAGACGAGTTATTTCAAGTTACTAAGAGGTTAGATAAATGGTTTAATATATTAAAACCCAAAAATTTGCTAGTTTTGTGTACAGCAGGAACTAATGTTTTCAAAAATGTACTACCTCAATATGGATTAACCTATAAATTTGATTCTATTAAATCTTATATCCAATATTTATGGGAAAAAATTGAGACTGGTAAAATTCAAATTACAAATAAATTAGATATGACGGTTTCGATTCAAGATTCCTGTTATTCAAAAATGTTTGGAGATGACTACATGGATTTACCTCGAAAAATTTTAGAAGCAATTGGGGTAAAAGTAATCGAAATCGAAGCATGTCGCGAAAATATGAGGTGTTGTGGAATTGGGGGCGGATTTTCTATGGATTCAGCGTATCATACAATGAAAATAAGATCAGCCACAGTAAGGAATATAAAAGAATTTAAAAAAGCGAAAGTAGACGCTGTTTGTGTTTATTGCGCTGGGTGTTTAGCTACTTACAGCACTGCCAAAAAATTATACTTCGGGAAATTTAAAGTGTACCATATTATCGAACTGCTTCAGATGGCAATGGGAGAAAAACCTATGTCCAATAAAGAGAAAAAAAAGAGAGCCAAACACTTCTTTTGGGGCATAATGAAAAAACAAGTCCCGAAATTACCTTCGAAAAAAACATTTAAAATAGCGGATCTACCAGAAGATCCACCACCGTATAGCGAGGCGTATTAAAAATGGTGAGAATTAAAAGAACTCCTTCTTTCAGAGAAGATTTATGTGATTTGTGTGGACTTTGTTTTCATCTATGTCCTGTTCTACAATTACCTTTGGATGATGCAAAAGAAGAAATGCAAAATTTAATCAAAGGTCGAAAGTCAAAATATGTACTTGAAAAATGCAATACTTGTTTATCTTGCAATCTATACTGCCCACAAAATGCTAATCCATATCAATTGATACTTAAGAGATGGAATGATTTGTATAAAGAGAGAGGTGCACCTCCCCTTTACTATTTTGTTTGTCCCACTGAAGATCGTAACGTTTGGCAACTTCTAAATTTGTTTTTATCTAATCGAGAAAGAAGATGGATATATAAGTGGATGCATTACGTTCCTAAAAGCGAGGATACTGTTTTGTTAATTGGAAATTATACTCATTTATTCCCATTTATCATTGGTGGTAGTAAACTGCTTGATTACTTCAAGCCTATTGATCGGATCGATCAATGGGAAGGAGGTGCTTACTTATACCAACTAGGATACTTAGATCTTGTACAAAAGATAGCTGAAAGGACAAAAAGAGATTTTGACAGTTGGGGCGTTAAAAATGTAGTTGCCACTTTAGATGCTGTTGAGTATATCTTCAAGGAAGTCCATCCAAAGGAAATGGGAGTGAAACATAATCGGAATTTTATAAATTTTCATCGCTGGTTATTGGATAATATTAGCTCCAGAGAAGTCAATCTTCAAAACCAACTTAATCTAACGGTTACCGTTCACGATAACTGCTTTTCTAAAGCACTAGGAGGATATTGGGAGGTACCAAGAACAATATTGGAGAAATGTGGTTGTAAAATACTTGAGATGAAACATATTAAAAAGGATTCGTTATGTTGCGGGTTTGGAGCCGGGGCATCGTGGGTTAAGAATATGTCTCTACCTTTTGATATGATCTCTGAAGGGGTAAAAAAATTTAATGAAGCAGAAGAGACCGGCGCAAAAGCTCTAATAACTTACTGTGGAGGATGTCTTTATTTAATGTGGGCTACCAAGGAGTTGTTGAGGAGCAAAATCGATTTATATCATATCATTGAAATTGTCAGAATGTCAATGGGCGAAGAATTGAATTACCCTAAAGACCACATTAAACGAGCTTGGGATGTCATTGCGATTATAACTTACTCTTTGCTACTATCAACTTTTAAGAAAAACTTTTACATAAAAAGTATTACATACGACAAAGATTTAAGCACATATAAACCGAAGAAGTATTTACTATTAAGGTTGATAAGGTATCTGTTTGATTTTAAGTTAGTTAGAATCGTTTACGCTAAATTATTTTGTTCAATAATGCCGATTATGAAAACAAGATAAAGATAACAAACCTTTGGTGATGTAAAGTCAATATTCATATTTCAATTCATTATCCTAAACCAGGAAAAGAAAACCTATTGATAAAATCCATGCATAGATTTGGTAAGTCTATGGAAGGTCAAAAAGGATTAATTATGGCGCATACAACTAAAGATAAAGATACAAATCGGCTTATTGGTTTAGCAATATGGGAGTCTAAGGAACATTGGTTAGCCGTAAGACCTGCCATGATAAACGCTGTAAAGGAAGATCCTTTTGAGGAATGGGAATTAAAACTACCTGAAGTATATCATTTAATTAAAGTTTAAATAATGTTTCAATGGATTTGATAAATCCTAACTTCTTTAAAGAAGCAAGATTTTACGAAAAAATCGATGATAAGTTCTCTCGATGTTTAACTTGTGAGAGAAAATGTAAAATAGCAAAAGGAAAGACTGGCTATTGTCAGACTCGAATTAATAATAGTGGGATCATCTATACAATTGTTTATGGATTAATTCCTGCGTTATCATTCAATTCCATCGAGAAGAAACCGCTATTCCATTTTCATCCAGGGACTACGGCTGTAACTGTTGGCACCTATGGATGTAATTTCAGTTGTTTTTGGTGTCAAAACCACCATCTTTCACATCCAGGCGAAGTTTTAATTGATTTAGTCAGAAAATCAAAGGATTTCCTTTCTCCAGAAAAAATTATTGAGCTTGCTATTAAAAATGATTGTCAAGGTACATCAATCTCATTTAATGAGCCTACATTACTATTTGAATATTCCTTGGATGTTTTTAAATTAGCAAAAAAGGAAGGGCTATACAATACATATGTTACTAATGGATATATGACTGAGGAAGTATTAAAAGAATTGGTGAAAAGCGGATTAGATGCCATGAATATAGATATTAAAGGTGATAGTTTTATGGTCAAAAGATATTGTGATAGCGACATAGAAAATGTATGGAGAAATGCAAAATTAGCGAAAAATCATGGCGTACACATAGAAATAACAACGCTTCTTATCGAAGATTTTAACACCGATGAAAAAATAATCAAATCAATTTCAGAAAGGATAATAACTGATCTGGGAAAAGAAACTCCATTTCATATTACTCGTTTTTTTCCGCATTACAAATCTCATGAACATGGTCTTATTAATCCAACTCCAATAAAATCTTTATATAAAGCATATGATATCGCAAAAAAAGTCGGTTTAGAATTTGTTTATTTAGGAAATTTGCCTAATTCGAAATACGAAAACACATATTGTCCTAAATGTTCAAGCTTAGTTATTGAACGATCATGATTTGAACTTAATAGAGTTTTTTTGAATTCTCATGGAAATTGTAAATTTTGTGGAAGAAATATTTCCAAATGAAGCTAAGGGTTTTTAAAGTTTTATTAAAATAATTGAAAGAAAGATTAATAATTTATTTCATAACTCAAAGATATTTTTTCAACCACTTTACCGTACTATTGATAAATTCTATTAAAAAATTTTCTTCAAAATCATGGGTTGCGTTTTGTATTTCTATAAGTTTATTATTCTCATCTTTCGGTAACAATTGGAATGCTTTTCTTGTAAATTCTAGGGGAACTGACTCGTCCGAGGTGCCTTGCACTATAAGAGTAGGTGTATCTAGTTTCTTTAAAGAAGGTTTTACTCGAAATTTTGCAAAATCTGTCATAAAACTAAGATCAATCATAATAGGCTCACCATCTCCAGATGATGGAATTTCTACATGTCCTTTGTTTAAATCCTTAAACCAATCAGTTTGGTCTTCTGATGAATGAACAAAGAAGTATGGAGCCCAAAATATATATGTTATAATACCTGGTAAATTTGCTTTTAATGCAGTAAGACCACCATATGAAAGGCCCAATACCGCAATTCTTGAATATCCTTGATTCTGTACCCAATTATAAACATTTTCGAGATCATTAGCCTGTTTAGATAATGTAATCGGTTCTCTTTTATTTTCACCAGAGCCCGAGAAATCAAAGATAAGTACATCATAACCTTCTTTATTTAAAGCTTTAGCTGTTTCAGGAAAGCGCCCCCACTCATATTTATCACCTGTAAAACCGTGACACATTATAAGAATGGGAGGTTTATCTAAATTGCTCTCATGCTTTTCTTCTAAAGCTATATAATGTACTCCATGGAGATCATTCCTATTTATATTAGGGATTAAGACTCTTTTTTCTATCATAAGACATTCTTCATAATATACATATTAAAAGTATTAAATTAAAAGTAAAATGATTTTAAAAATTTATTTTTAATAAAACTTATTTTCATTTTATTTTTACAGTATTTGTGGCAGAAAAATTTGTTGATATTAACGGCGTTAGGATTTGTTATCAAATCCACGGAGATGGATATCCAGTTGTTTTGATACATGGATTTGGCTCAAAAAAAGAAAGTTTTATGGCGCAAATACCTGCACTATCACAAGAATTTAAGATTATATCATTTGATAATAGAGGATCTGGTAAATCTGAACGTCTTGATATGCCATACACTATGGAAATGTTTGTAGATGACATTAAGGGTTTGATGGATTATTTAAAAATCAGTAGGGCTCATTTAATAGGGCTTTCATTAGGAGGAATGATTTGCTTGAATTTTGTTTTGAAATATCCAAACAGAGTGAATAAACTAGTTTTAATAAATACTCTAGCACAACTTCCTGATGATTTTGACCCCGAAACTTATATTAATTCTAAAATTGAAGCTTTAGAACTTGCAAAAAAAGATCCGGAGTTGTCCTTTTGGCAGAGTACTCAATTTGGATTTTATCATAAATTTAGAATCAAAATGAAGGCAAATCCTAAAGAAAGATTTTATGGTTTATGGTCAGTAGAAGATGTTCTTAAATACTATAAGACAGATCCTCCGACAGCTCAAGATATTCGAAATATCGCATCGTCCTTTAAAACACATAATGCCTATGAAAAACTACCTGAAATTAAACATAAAACCTTACTTCTTACTGCCTCTCACGATAGACTAGTTCCTAAGGAGAAAATGCTTGAGATTCATAAAAAAATGCCAAATAGCACATACCAGATAATAGAAAAAGCAGGACATAAATCTCCAAAAGAAAAAGCTCCTGAGGTAAATAAAATTATATTAAAATTCTTAGAAAATTAATGAGTAAATTAAAACAATACCTTGATTTAATCTATTTAAAATTAATTTTTAGGTAAAAATAATTTGAAACAAATTTTGTAATATAAGGGATTAAAACTGTCAGAATTATATGCAGATGTTAATGGAATAAAATTATGTTATCAAATGCAAGGGCAAGGGTATCCAGTAATACTAGTACATGGTTTTGGAGGCAATAAAGAAGGCTGGATTGCCCAATATGGTCCGTTGAACGAAAAATTTCAAGTTGTAAGATTTGATAACCGCAATGGAGGAGGATCCAATCGTCCAAATGAACCTCTTACTGTTGAGATATTAGCCGATGATGTTAGAGGATTAATGGACTACCTTAAAATCAAGAAAGCACACATTATTGGTTGGTCATTAGGGGGTATCATCGTTCAAAGATTTGCGTTAAAATATCCGAATCGATTGAATAAATTAATATTAATCAATACAGTCATGGGAGCTCCAAACGAACAGGGTGTTGAGTTGCTAAAAAAAAATATGATCGAAGAGTTAGAATTAAGAAAACAGGATCCCGAAGAAGCCTTTTGGAAAGGTGCTAGGTTAGGTTTTTATATAAAATTTAGGAAGGAAATGAAAGCAAATCCTAAAAAGAAATTCTATGGTTTATGGTCTGTAGAAGATCTAATTAAAAATTCAATAAAGGATCTACCCACAACTCAAGATATCATAAATCAATCTAACGCTCTCTTTAAAACGATTACATTAGATGATTTGAGTAAAATCAAAAACCCTACTTTATTATTAGCAGCTTCGCATGATAGATTAACTTCTAGTAATACTATGGTTGAAATGCATAAAGTTATACCAAATAGTACCTTAGAAACCATTGATAAGGCCGGACATAATTCACCCTATTCAAAAGCTCCGGAGATAAATAAAATTATGATCGATTTTTTAAAAAATTAAATATAGATTTAATAAAACAGACTAATTAAAGAATTATTTCAATTAATTTAAAAGGTGTTTAATATAACTGAAAGTTTTGCCCATGTGAATAATATAAAGATTTGTTATGAAATTCTTGGTGAAGGAGAGCCTTTGCTTTTAATTCATGGATTTGGAGTAACTAAAGAAGAATGGATTGGGCAATTTATCCCTCTTTCGAAGTATTTTAAAGTAATTAGATTTGATAATAGAAACTCTGGAAAATCAGACCATCCTATTGAGAAGTTAACATATAAGATGCTAGCAGATGATACAAAAGCGCTAATGGACGCTTTAGGTATTGATAAAGCTCACATTGTAGGTTGGTCTGTTGGAGGAATGGTAGCACAGGAATTTGCTATTCGTTATCCTGAAATGCTTATGAAACTAGTTCTAATCAATACTTTTTCTCATTGGCCTGGTGATGATACCGCTATAGAAATGTATAAACAAGGTAAAATCGATCACATGAATGCAGTTAAGGAGGATCCTATTAAAGCCTTCTACGATTCTGCTACTCCCGGTTTTTCAAGAAAATTCAAGAAATTACTAATGGAAAACCCTAAAAAAAAGATTCATGGATTATTTTCAGCAGAAGATTTGATTGAGAAAGATAAAAACAATCCTATTTCGGTACAAGATATTGAAAATTTTGCTTATGGTTTAAGTCAATTCAATGTACTCGACCGTTTGTCAGATATTAAAAATGAAACCTTAATTATTGCTGGCAGTCATGATCGAAGTATGCCCGTATCAGTTAATAAAATTATCCATGATAATATACCTAATAGTAGATTTGAAGTGCTAGAAAAAGCAGGGCATTCATCTCCTATCGAACGAGCACCTGAGATTAATGAATTCATAATAAACTTTCTAAAATCATAATAAAATCTTTTTAACTAATGAATTTAGTTAACGGGGAGTACACTCGAGAAAACACCAGAAGTTAATCAAAAAATAATAGATTTTTTAAAAGATTAAAATATAATCTTTTTTTCTTATTTATCCTTCGTATGATTTGTTAAATTTCCTGTGGGAACATATTTCTTTTTCTCAATATTTTGAAAAGACATAAGCATTGAGGGTAGTGCTATCAACGCTACAATTATCCCTAACCAGTATGGTGGGAGCGTTGAAATAATGAACGCCCCTGCTAAGGGTCCAATAATTTGAGCAATACTATCTAATCCAGAAGAGAGCCCGTTGATTTTTCCTTGTATTTTTGGCGAAGCTGTTTGACTAATTTTACTGTTCATAGGGCCTCGGGTTAATGAGGCAGCAAAACTGACAAACATGAATATAATCATTATTACTACTGCGCTTGTAGAGAATCCTATCAGAAAAAAACTAACAAAGAAGATTACTAAACCTACTCGTATTGCATTAGACTCTCCAAGTTTCTTTATTGTTGGCTTAAATAGAGTGAACCTTACACCTGTTCTAAATATCCCAGAGATCATAAACACAAACATCACCTCCAGAATACTAAGATTGAGAACATTAACGCTAAAGAATGATAGGGAGGTCGTTACGATAGTAAAAGATATTGTATGAAACCCCCAGAGAACTAACATGAAGAGAGCGTTTTTATTTTCCCTAATTTTCAATGTAACTTCAGCTTTATTTTTATGGTAGTGAAGTCTCTTTTCCATAGGCCATGTTTCTTCCAGCATAATTGTTGTAACAACTATAGTTATAACGGTTAACCCTGCCGCGAATAATCCTATTCCTAAAAGCCCATAAAAAATAAAAAGGAATCCACTAAATACAGGTCCGATCAGAGAAGCTAAAACATAAGCTATTCCAACATTAGCCATTTGAATACCTCTATCTTTTGGTGGAACCTCATCGCTAATAATAGCCTTGGCTATTGGAAAATTTCCTCCAAACATCCCGTCAACCATACGCGCTATAACCAACATCCATAAAGTATTTGAAAATGCAGTCATTACGAATGCTAAAAGCGTTCCAAATTGAGAAATTAGCAACAGCGGTTTTCTTCCATACTTATCGCTGAGTTTTGATAAAATGGGGCCAAAAACAAAACCGAACATTGCGTTTACAGAAAAAATTAAACCAATCATAATGATATCAGTTTTGAATAATGTGGTAAAAAACCCTACTAGTGGAAATAGAATCGTATATCCTAGGACATCTATAAAAATAGCAATCCATAAGGGCGTTAACATTCGATATTTGAATAATTTTCTATTGTTATTTTCAGTCATATTTTAAAAGGCTTAAATTATTTTTAAGAAGAATAAGACAAGAATGCACTTAATATTCCCTAAACTTATCAAGTAAAATAGATGATGACTATTAAATTATATTAAAAAACTTTTTGTATTTTTTATATAGATGAGATTTTAGCTTAAGTAATTTTACTTATAAGACTCTCTATTTCAATAATTTTATATATTAATACTAGATGATTAATCTAGCAAAAAAAAGTCAAAAGTTATTTATCGTCCTTCAAAAAGAGGTTAATTTTAAAATTCATTAGAGTTATTTTGTTTTTAAGAAAAAAAAAAGAATCGTAATTAATGATGTCTGAAACTTATGAGAACTTTATGATTTATGGATTAGAAAGTACTGGCGAAAAAGTTAGATTAGATATAACAGAAGAAGGTTTTCGCGCTGATAATGGAACGAACATATTAAATCCTTACCAAGTAATAGTTATCGTAAAAGAAGGGTTGAGGAGAATCTATATTTGGAAGGGTGTTAAGTCCCCCGTTAGAAAAAAATTTATTGCGTCGCAAGTCGCAGCACAATTACAAAACGATTTAGTCGTTAATGGCCACTTTCATAGGTGTAAAATAATTTCTGTCGATCAAGGAGACGAACCACGCGATTTTTTGAGAGCGTTTGATTTTGAATCAACAGAAATTCCAGAAATCTTGGAAGCTAACAAAAGCGGGTTTAAACAGATTCAATCTGTTTCTACGGGTAAAACTTCTAAGGTTATAGAAAAGAAAGTTTATCAATGGGGGGGACCTCCTCCTGCTTTAAAAGCTAAAAGTACAATTAACAAACAAGTAAAAGAGAACAATAAAGCAATTACGCCAAAAAGCAAAGACATTATTAAAACTCACAAATCGGATACTAAGAAAATTATCGAAAAGATTGTAGCAAATGAGATCCCAGCCAATTTTAAGCGTCAAAATTTGATTTTAGGAAATTTCGAAATTTACGGTGCAGTTATCAAGAAAGCGAGAATTTTCGGAAAAGAAGTGGAAGAGATCGATTGGGAACTCATAAATTCCTTACCTAACGATGTAGTCGAGCTAGATAATCGCACTTTAAGAATTTATTTTGATGGCAAAAATGGGACAATTGAAGGACTAGAAATACTTCAAAAAATGGGCGCTCCTCAAATTGAAAAAAAGGATAGCAAATTAGATTATAATAAATGGACAGTAAAAGATTTGAAGCAATATTGCCAAGAACACGACATAAAAATACCTTCGTCGTATAAAAAAGCAGATATTATAAAACTTATTCAAAAACGGGCCCACTCAAGGTGCTAATGAACAAGAGATTGACTATAACAAGTGGACGGTAAATCTACTAAAGGAATTCTGCCAACAAAATGAAATTAAGGTGCGATCTTCTTATAGAAAAGCAGACTTTGTACGACTTGTGAAAGAATATAATGAAAAATAAGAAAGAAAAAAATAATTGTAATGTTTAATTACGTCTAAGAATTTTTTAATTCTTCAAAACTCTCTTCTAATTGATCTAAGTATACCTTTCTTTTTCCAGGTATAACTTTTTCAGTTAAAATTTTTGCTTTATCGTAGCAGGTTGTAGCTTCCTCAAGCATTCCTAGACTTTTATAACATTTCGAGAGTTTTAGGAATGTATGAAACGAAAACCATCCCGTTGGATTCATCTCTAACGCTTGATAAAATTTTTCTATAGCTGCTTTATACTCCTTAGCAAACATTAATATTTCACCGTATGTATCATATAGATTTGCCTGAAGTGGATCGAGTTCGATTGCTTTTTCAATTGTGTCTAAGGATTCTTCGAATTTTCCTAAACTACTTAGAAATATAGATAGGTTGTTTAGCATACCTATCGAGTCAGGGTAAACTTTAAGACCTTCTTCAAGAATTTTAACTCCCTCTGTTATGTTTCCTGATGCATAATAAGAGAACGATTTCATCTGGAGAATATTTTTATCTTCTTTAGGAAATTTCTCAAATAATTCATCGTAGAACTCTAATACTTCGTCTTGTTTATCGTCATAAGTTAGATATATGTGAGCTTTTGTACTATAAATATCGAAGTGTTCCGGACTTAACTCGATCGCTTTATCGATTGCTTTTATTGCCTTGTCAAAACCATCTGTTTCGTTTAATATATAACTTTCCAGTTGATAATACCTAGACAATTTCTTCTCGCTTTGTTCCATTGTTTTTGCTTTCTGAAATTCTTCTCTAAAAAGCTCTTTGTTTGCTTTACTCGAATCCAAATTGTAGACTATGTTAAATCCGTGAACTAAACCGGTAATAATGTGAGTAAGTGGGTGATTTGCGTAATGAAATCTTACCTTATTGACGATTTCTAAGGCTTTCTCGAATTTTCCTCGTGCTAAATACGAGTAAGATAGTATCAAATACGCTGCCGTATCAACGCGGGGGTTATGTTTGAGTAAATTGAATTCTACTACCTGTTTAATCCAATTTTTACCCTCTTTATAATTATTTGTGATCGTGTATAATAGAGCTTTCATTACTGAGAGTTCCAAGTCCTTAGGATTTGTTTCAACTAAAGAATTAATAAATTCCAAAGGTTCGTCAATTGTTTTTACACAGCACTCTTTATCTGTTAGGATGCACAGGAATTTAGTTCGTTGGAGCAAAAAATTATCAGGATGTTCAGCTAATGCTTCTTCAACAAAGTCTAAAGCTTTATTGTGATCCAGATTAATTAATATTTGTGCTTTTTGAGCAGTAAGCGACACATCGTAAGTCCTGCTTAACCCTGATTCGATGGCTTCTAACGCTCTATTGAGTTTACCCATAAAGAAATAGGTTATTGATTGAAACAAATAACCAATATATTCGTCAGGGTGTTTATTGATAATTTCTTCAGTTAGCTCGAGCGAATCTTCTAATTCCCCATTGTAAGTGTAAAATAAATCTTTCAGAAGCAATAACTCGATATCACTTAAATTCTTTAGATTCTCTGTTAGCAAATCGTTTACTTTAGATAGTTTCCCTCTCGCTAATTTACGTTCAATTTTCGTCAAAAATTCCGAATTCTTAGGAAAGTATGTCTTTTTGAACTGAGATGTTCTAATAAAATTAATTTTAGTCAAATAGAATATGTCCAAGGTATCGAAAATTCTGTTGTGTAAGAAGTAATACGCTTCGCTATCGGTCGATTTGAACATCGTACTCGCCGTTTCAGATGTATCAAAACTTTGAATTACCTCGAATACATTTTGGAAAGCGATCCCTTTTATTTTATCTGTTTGGTTGATCAAACTCTTCTCGCTCTCAAATTTATACGCCAAATGCTCAATATACTCAGGAATGAATTTTTTTAAAGCCGGTTTCAAATCGTCGTGGAATAAATTACTACTCATTTCGCCCGTTATATCTTCAAGTAACTCGTTGATATCGGGAATGTGTGGAGATTGAACTCCACTCGCTTTCTGGAATTTACTCAAATATGTAAACCTCCTAATATAATCCTCGATAATTACATTGAGCATTTTTTCTAACCGTTCTTCTGCCTGAATGTAGTAGGTGTATTCATCGCTTACATTTAATTTAAAGAAGCGTATCGGATAGATGTTATCTTCAACGATCTTCTCAACGAAGAAGTTCAGTGTTGTTAGCTTTATATCGTATTCTAAAGCAAAATCTTTAGCCGGGATGTATTTAGGGTATTGATCCGGGTGATTAATAGCGAGATAAAGCAAAATTTTATCAAAATCCACTTCGTCGGACAAAGTGCTTTCAACCTTAGTATAATCCAACCTAAGTACCATGTTCAAAAATCTGTATTTTATCCCGTCATCATCGATATCGTAATCGTTAAAAAACTCCGCTACCTTGTCTGTTATAACCTCAACTCTCTTGCTCTCTTCGTCTAATATCGATTGGCGATCCAGATCGTATTTTTTTAACATATTGAAGTATTCTAGTTCACCTGAATTAGTAATCTGATACTCACGGTTATTTTTTTTGATATAACCATTTTCTAGTAAAATATTTATATTCTTTGACAATGAAGATTGATTAATTTTGAGTGGTTCCTCAATGAAATCTGACCATTTACAATGATGGTTGTTGTATAGCGTCCATAGAATCCAATCATCGTAATTTCTCTTATTTGTTATAGTCTCAGGTGGATAATTCAATGTTTTTTCAAGCGCATCTTTAACTTGAAGATCAGTATACTTTTTTCGACCTTCAGGTGTAATCTTATATTTACCCTTCTTCTCCTTCTCAATAAAACCATTATTAATTAGGATTGTAAGATATTTCGACAAAGTTGCTTGACTTATATTTACAGGATCCGATTTAAAATCAGACCATGAACAATAGTCGTTATTATAGAGCATCCAGAGTATAATATGCTCAAAATCTTTGTTGATTTTCATAGGTGTAATTATACCTTTAGGTGGAAATTTTACTATACTCATATTTATATAACGGTTTCGTAGCTATTTAAGGTTTGTTATTCGCACTATACTTCGAAGTTCGTTCGAACTTCCTAAAGTTAAACTATATAAGAACCGCGAATTTAATAAAATTAACAACAAAAAAAAGAACTTAAAAAAAAAAAGTAAAGAAGTGAAAAAAAATGGCACAAGCTTTAGAAAAAAAAACCATTTCCAAGGTCGACATAGAAATTGCGAAACCAATTTCTGCCCAAGATCAAGTACTTGAGGTGTTAAAGCCTCAGGTGCTGGTCAAAGCAGCGCTAAAAAATCAAGCTAAATTACAATCTCCTAAGAAAAAACTATTAAAAGTGTTTGCAAAAATCAAGTATAACGCGAGAATTTCGGAAGAGAAAGTCTGTATAAACAAGTATAAGGGGCAAGTAGACGCAAAACTTCTTGGAGTTCGCAATTACATGTTAAATTTCTAATTAAAAAATTTTTTTAACCAGGAAAAAAAACAAGAAAGA
>JABUBN010000113.1_pt1 | contig 20554 bp, 20 predicted proteins | sample 7240341 | NCBI WGS metagenome assembly JABUBN01 (sample SAMN07256345, study PRJNA390944) | subsurface metagenome | isolation source: Methane hydrate marine sediment | place: Pacific Ocean: Eastern North Pacific, ODP site | reverse complement strand
TCTATTTCGAATTATTCTAAATTAAGTTCAATTTGAAGGGCTGTGTTAACATCAGCCATAATATCAGGAGAAAGTTCGGTAATTTTTTCACCGAGCTCTTCTTTGCCAATAGTAAAAATAGAGTCTGCTTGAAATTTTGTAGGTTTAGAAAATCCTTCTGTGACCAGAATTTCTACAGGGTAAACTATATCTTTTTTTTGTGTAGTGCCCGGGATAACCACAACATCATTGCTATAACGGTTTCCTTGATCATTTGACACAACAAGAAGAGGGCGAATTTTCTTTTTACCGGGACCCCAGAAGACTTCACCGCATCGAGGGAAACTCATAATTGTTCTTCCTCTTCCTGTCTTCTTATAACTTTTGCCTGCGCTTTACGAAGTTCAGGGTAAGACTCTGATTTCTGAAGATAATATTTTTTCAATTGTTCGGCTCTTAATTTATTCAAAGAAATATGAATAACTTTAGAGATAGAACCATGTTTTTCTTTTAGTTCTTGTAGAAACCTATCATCAGGATCTGATAAATATACAGTACGTCTGGGCATTTAAAAACAACCTCCTTTGTATTACAATAATATCATACATAAAGGTAATCGTCAAATAAGCAAGGTGAAAAATTTATAATATATTGTTGAAATTAGACAAAGCATATTGTAATATATTTTAGGGTATTTGTTTTTGAAGGTAAATTTGTCCATAAAATATAATTATAGAAAGGAAAAAATATGGAAGAAGAAATTGAATATAATGAGGGAGTGGGTTCAAAAAACGGTTTTGTAATGATTAATAATAATTTTTTAGATTATTGGTCGGGTATTATAGGTCCGGGACCATCTGTCCTCTATATGGATTTATTAAGTTATTGTTATGGCAAAAAAACACATGCTTGGCCATCTGTGAGAACATTGGCCGAAGATCTCGGAATTACTAAAAATAGTGTTAGAAAATACCGTGAAGTTTTAATTAAGTTTGGATTAATTAAGAAGATGTATAAAAGAAGATTGCCAGATGGAAATTATCAAACCAATATTTATGAGATAGTTAGATCTGAAGATTTACCATATCCGGAGCAGAATCGTGAAGAAGAAGCAAGATAAAATAATTGACAGATTCACCAATTGAGCAATTAACCGATTAAAGATGAGAAATGCAAGATAGAAAAAACAGTATCGAGTATATAGTATATAGTTAGAGAAGAAATTAAGAAGTGGTTAAGATAAAAAGACAAGGTGCAAGTTAAGAAACACGATACAGAGAAAGATACAGGATGAGATTGCTTCAGTCGCTTCGCTCGCTAACAATGACCCCAGTAAAGCAAGGCTTTACAGGGCAGACAGAGAAAGATAGATTCCCGCGTGCGCGGGAATGACAGAGGGAAAAGCGGGAATGACAGAGAAGAAAATACAGACAAATTTGCACCAGGGGTAGTGCAAATTTTTCATAATTTTCGCGTTTTAGTATCATATTTGCACTAGGGGTGGTGCAATATTTTAACAAAGGTGGTTCAAATCTTGACCCCTAATAATAACAACTTAATAAAAACAACAGCAATAATGTTAGGGTCCAAAAATTACACCTAGTCAGGTACAATTTTTGGACCCTAGCAATACCAATGCTGCTGCTGCTTTTTAAAATTTAAGAGAAGAAAAAAGATAGCTCGTAATGACAGAAAAAGTCTCATCCCCACATTATCCCTTTACGCTTTTCAGGATAGATTCGAGATTGATTATTTGGATATTTTTAGGCAGATTTTTGTATTTTTTTATTGCGGTTTCTAAAGATAATATTTTATCTTTCTCCTGACTGACCGTAGAAAGTATGATTAAGTTTTCGGGAGCAGGTGCTTCAGATATTTTTTGAACGAATTCGGATAGAGTGAGGATTTCGTGTCCCAGGAATTTCTTTTTGGAGAATGCAGAGTCATCAGTTAGAATAGAGTGTATTTTTAAGGGACTATCCAGGAGAGAGAGATAGGCTATTTCAGCCAGCTGGCCGGTGCCATAGACGACTACCTTTTTTACCCCTTTATCGTAAAGATTGGTAAAGTGGGTAGTAAGCAGATCTTTGGTATATTGATAGTAGTGCTGAGTTTCCCGAACCCGGTCATAGATAAAGTTGGTTGCCTGGACTATCCCTTTGGGGGTGATAAGATAGAGAATTTTACGGCCAGTCATTTTTTTAGCTTTGATTAGTCCCCGATGAATCAAGTTTTGCAAGATAGAGTTAGTCAGACCCAGAGAGATGTTTAGCTTGTGGGCTAAAGAACGCTGGGACAGAGAGGGATCGTCTTTTAGCTCCAAGAGAGTATCGAGATGTTTAGATTTGGGCATGAGGACTCCTTTCAGTCGTCCAAGTTGCAAGGTGCAAGGTACAAGGTGCAAGTTAAGAATTTTTCAAAGACTTAATTAAACCAAATAACATATAAATGATATCTTTAATTTTTTTATTTAGTAAATTATATTCTTCCAATTTTAAATATCCAAGGTCTTTGGCAAGTAATACCTGATACTCTACCTCATAAGCAGAACCTTGAGCCATACCGAGAAACCTGATATAATTACTTCTTGTTAACTGGCCGGAACCCTCGACGATGTTAGTAGGTATAGATGATACTGATCTTCTGATTTGCGAAGTCAGTCCATATTGTTCGTTATTGGGGAATTTCTGAGTAATATTATAAATATCAATAGTAAATTGATGGGCATCTCCCCATACTTTTAGTTTTTTGTAGTCGGACATTTTAAGACTCCCTTCGGTCGTCTTGTTTTAAGGTGCAAGTTACGAGTTGCAAGTTGCAAGTTTTTAAATACAAAATACGAAATACAAGGTGCATGATAAAAAGATAGTTTTGGTTATTAATTTTCAGTTAATAAAAAATACAAAATCAGATTGTTAGCTATGTAGTTAATGTTCAAGATGTGAACTTAGGTAAATTATAGTATATGTTGAGGAGAAAAGCAAAAAAAATAGTTTTTAGTTTATAGTTTATAGTTTAAAAAGATGTGAGATGCAGGATAAAATAATTGACCGATTGACCGATTGACCAATTAAAGATGGGAAATACAAGATGTAAGATGAGATAATTGACCGATTGACCGATTAAAAATACAGGATAAAAGGTACAGGGTGCTAAATGCAGTAATGAGTGATATGTAATAAAGAGAAAAATGTGGGATGAATTAGTCGTTGGTATTTAGTAAAGAAAATACAAAATACAAGAAGAGATTGCTTCGGTCGTTTCCCCTCAATGACAAATTACTGGATTCCCGCTCCCCGATCAGGTCGAGGACAGGTTTCGCGGGAATGACAGAGGAAAAGCGGGAATGAGACTGAAGAAGGCAGATTCATCAGAGAGAAATTTATTCTTCTTCAATATTATATAATTTCCAGCTATCACTAATTTTTTGTAAATAAACAAACAATATTTCTCCGGGGCTATCTCCAATAATCTCACCATTATAAAGAATTCTCGCGTTTACATACACATACGCTTCAGCATATTCGCCAGTAATAATAATTGTGTCAATATCTTCAACGATGAAGTCTACATCTATTTCTTCAATTTCTCCGGAATCAGGATACCATAGTTCTTTAATATCATTAACATCATTATATGCCGTAGATTCATAAACACAATAACTTCTAGCTCCATCCCAATCTTGATCACTTATAGCTTGAAAATATCCATAAATTGCATCGGTTATTTTTATTTCATCGGGAGATAGAGCTGTCCCTGCACATTCGGCAAATACAGTAATAAGCACCGAAAGTAAAATGAATATAATCAGCTTTAATGATTTAACAGATTTCACAACTAACAACCTCCTTTAAGAGTAAAAAAGGAAACGAGCTACTTTTTTTCCAATCAGGCTACATACCTGAAAAAAGTAGTGTGTTCTCTTTTTTCTTTTCAAGATAATACAGGGAAAAAATTAATCACCCCCACCTTAATCCTCCCCCAAGAGGAGGAGATGTGAGATGAGATTGCTTCGGTCGTTTCACTCTCTCGCAGAGACGAAAAGATGGATTCCCGCTTTCGCGGGAATGACAGAAAGAGATAAGACGGGTTGGATAAATCCGACCCCTACATTTCAGAAATAGACAGGCGAGACGCCTGTCCTACGGATGAGACATGGGTTTGATTATAGAGTTTATTTTTTGTAAGATGGTGGATTTTGCGAGATGGATTTTTTGCTGAACTTCTTTTTTGGTTTTGGCGTGAAAAGACAGGTATATTTTTATCTTAGGTTCGGTCCCTGAGGGGCGCAGGACATACCAGGAGCCATCGGAAAATATAATCTTCAAGACATTAGAACGGGGTAAGTCGAGCAGGGTAGTCTTTTTAGATTTTAAATCATAACCTTCACCAATTAAAATATCATCTATTCGAACAATTTCCATACCTTTCACTTCGGGGAGTTTTTTTCGGAAGGCTTCCATAATCTCGGCTATCTTTTTCTCCCCTTCCTGACCTTCCAGATAGATGGAGTGCTGGACTTCTTCGTAGTAACCATATTTCTTGTAGAGGTCTTCTAACACCTGAAGCAGGTTAAGCCCATTTTTAAGATAATAGGCAGCCATCTCGGCAATTAGCATCGCGGAAATTACGGCATCTTTATCACGAACAAAATCTCCAGTTAGATAGCCGATACTCTCTTCATAGCCGAAGAGGAATGATTTTTTTTCTTTTTCTTCTACCATCTTTACCTCGTGGCAGATAAATTTAAAGCCGGTCAGGGTCTCATAGGTGTCTACCCCGAAGCTGTCAGCGATTACTCTGGACATATCACTGGTTACTACGGTCTTTACGATAAAACCGTTTGAAGGAAGTTGGTTCAGTTCTTTTTTGCTGCTTAGGATGTAGTGGAGGAGTAGGATGCCAACTTGATTGCCGTTTAGGACGGTGTATGAATTACTGGATTCCCGCTTTCGCGGGAATGACATAGAAGAAGGCGGGGATGACAGAGGAGACGCCTGTCCTACGTTTTTAATGTTAGACGGGATTGCTTCGTCATTATCATTCCTCGCAATGACAGAATGGTCGTCGCAATGACGGGGTGGATTTCTTACGGCCATGCCGATGCGGTCAGAGTCCGGGTCAGTAGCAATTAATATCTCGGCATTTACTTTTTGTCCTAATTTTATAGCCAACTCAAAGGCGGCAGGATATTCGGGATTAGGTGATTCCACAGTAGAAAAATCCGGATCGGGCTGGATTTGTTCTTCTACCACAAATACATTGGTAAATCCTCTTTCCTTTAGAATTCTCCTTATAGGGACATTCCCTGCACCGTGAAGCGGGGTATAGACTATCTTGATGGTTTTATCTATCTCTATTTGGTCCTTGTCTCTGATGGCAAGTTCTTTTACTTTGCGCAGGTAAACCTCATCTACTTCCGGGCTAACTATATTAAACAAACCATTTTGGATGGCAACGGGGCGCTCAAGCTTTTTAATCAGAGAATAATCTTTTATCTTGTTAATGTGAGCAATTACTCTATCGGCAATCTCCGGGATTATCTGTCCTCCATCGGATCCGTAAACTTTATAGCCATTGTATTCTGGCGGATTATGGCTGGCAGTAACCACTATACCGGCTATAGCGTTAAGGTGACGAACGGCAAATGAAAGCTCAGGAGTGGGTCGGACATCCTCAAAGAGATAGGCTTTAATATTGCTGGCATTAAGGACTAAGGCAATGGTTTCGGAAAATTCGCGGGATTTGTGGCGGCAGTCGCGAGCAATGACCACTCCGCGATTTAGATATTGTTGGGAATCTTTTTGCTCATGGGCTTTTTCAACAAGATAATCCGCCAGTCCCTGGGTGGCTTTGGAAACTGTATATATGTTCATCCGATTGGTTCCCATACCGATTTTACCACGCAGTCCTCCGGTGCCGAATTCGAGGTCTTTATAAAAACGGTCTTTAATTTCTTCTTTGTTGCCGTCAAGGGCACGCAGTTCTTCTTTGGCTTCATCACTAAAATGTTCATCTTCTAACCAGAAATTATATTTTTCGAGATACTTCAATTTTTAAAACTCCTTTGTTTATTCTATATATAATGCTTGGAGGATTTCTTTGGTTTCCAAGTTTTGAATAAATATTACCAGATGCAGGATCTCTTTTTCATCGTCAATCTCGGATTCCGGGGCAAGCAATATTTCGGGGACAAATTTAAAGCTAAAGGCAGCCCCGGGTAAGAGTGTGGGCATGTTCTGGAAAGGGAATATATCTTGTATATAGTTATATAGGCCGGATTCGTCCCCTTCCTTACCGACCATTCCGCAGACTGCTAAATCTTTCAAAGAGATATCGCTTATATTTTTTACCGTGCCTTCAATAATTATATTTAATACATTTTCTTCTTCCCTCGCCCCTTGAGGGAGAGGGTCAGGGTAAGGGGTCTTACTCGCAGTCAGTTCAAGAAGAGACGGCCGGGCAAGCTCTTCATCAATAGCATCTTTATAACATTCATAATTTCCTTCAACACAATCACAAGACAGACCCTGAAGCCTTTTAGTTAAGCCGTTGATAAATACATCAGGGGTACCTTTTTTACTATCACCAACATACCAGTTATAGCGGGCATTGGTCTCCGCGGTATCATAACCATCACCCCAGAGGTGCTCCTGTACCAGGATAAATTTAGTAGTGCTGTATTCCCAGGCTAAGTCTTCCAAACAGAATTCGGCAGTGGGACAGGTAAGACAGCCTTCCTGAATAAAGAGCTCTACGAGAACGGTGCGAGGAACAGTTTTTGGTGAATCGTTATTTTGGGCAAAGACTTCAAAAGTAGAAACATTGCTGGATGATAAAAATATTATTAAGAATATCAATACAAATATTCTTTCCTTTATTCTCATTATCATAAAAAACCTCTTTTTTTTAGTTAGCCAGTTTGCTGGTTAAGATTAAAATAGTTACCCAGTTAGCCAGTTTACCAGTTAAGATAGTTAGCTAGTTACAAGATACAATATTTAAAAAAATTTTTCGTTTTTAAAAAAGATGGGTTCGATGAATCGAACCCCTACCGCCCCCCACCTTAATCCTCCCCTATTTTAGTTTTTTCCTTTTTGCCAGAATTCGAGGAAGAAGGCAACAAAGATTCCCGCAAATAGTCCCAACACTCCGGCAATTAAGATATTTAATTTTTTGTTTGGTTTAATAGGTATAGCAGGCAATTGAGCATAATTTATGATTTTAAAATCCTCACAACTCTTTAAACTCGCCTTCAGATTATTTGCCTGGTTAGTTAAATTATTATATAAGCTTCTCTCGGTAACAGATGAGTTTAACAACAAACTGATCTGAAACTGTTTTTCCCCTTCTGATAATTCTTCGATTGTAGCGATTTTCTTTTTGCTCTTTTCAATATCCATGATATTTTTCTCAAATTCAGCAATCTGTTCTTCTAAGACTTTTAATCTGTCTACTAAAAGCTTTACCCGCTCCTGATACTCCACTTGATTCTGTTTAATAAAAACTTCTATTATATTTTCTACCCAACTTTTAGCTTTTTCCGGTGTATCATGTTCTACCGATACTTTTATAAAATTAGTACCTTTTAGACTTTCGGTAGTTATACGGGATTTTAACTGCCCGAGGGTAAGGGTTCCTTCTAAACCCATCCCATTAATTACTTCATCTAAAACAACATCACTTTTCATTATTTCTAAGGCTTCAGTAATATTAATAACAACTCGGTTATCTATCTTGTTTACACTAAAGACTACAGAAGATTGATAGACTGGGGATAAGGCAAAATAACTCACCAGAGCAGCAGTAATTACTGCGATTATAAAGATTAAAATAATGATACCTTTTCTTTTTAGTAAGACATTGATATATTCGCGTAAATCAATTTCTTCTTCTTGTAATTCTGGCATTTTAGAAATACCTCTCTTTTTGTTTAGTTTGCCAGTTAACCAGTTTACCAGTTGCCCAGCAAGTTACAAGATACAAAATATAAGATAATTTAATTGGCCGATTGGCCGATTAAATTAGAGCAATGACATTTAAAGATAAGACGGGTCGAATGAATACGACCCCTACATTTCAGAAATAGACAGGCGAGACGCCTGCTCTACGGATGGGACGGGTTCGATGAATCGAACCCCTACCGCACCCCCGCCTTAATCCCCCTCCTCTCAAGAGGGAGGAGATATATTGATGTAATCTTCGCCCTCAAAGGGGAGGAGATTTACTATTTAGTCAGCTAATTAACTGGCAAACAGGGTAACTGGGTAATTATTTCCCTTCACTATTATGGGTTGCCTGTTTCCGTCGGTTGGGCTTTTAGCTTTTCCTGATTGATTTTTTGGATTGTATCCCGAGCATAATTTGCTTCTTCACTGTCCGGGGCAAGCTCGATTACCTTTTGTAATTCATCCTGAGCTTCATCTAACTTGTTTTGACCCAGATAAGCACCAGCTAGCCCATAATGGGCATTCACATATTTTAAGTTTATCTTCAAGGCATTTATAAAAGCTATCTCTGCTGGTTTGTATCTCCCCAACCTTATATAATTATTCCCTAAATCAGTATATAAAGGTACCATTGATTTTTCAGTTCGCTGGTAGGAAATTGCCTGTTTTAATTTGGCTATTCCTCTATCCACCTGGCCTTTTTTAAGATAAAGATAAGCTAATCTCCCGGGCAAGTCAGGATGGCCTATGTATTTTTCTGCTTTCTCAAAATATTCTATAGCAGGTGTGTAAATACCTTTTTGAGAAATAATCTGCCCAAGACTATAATACATCACTCCAAAATAAGGATTCCATTTTAAAGCTTTCTGAAAATTCTTACTGGCTTCATCATAATCGGCTTTTTTAGCATACTTGACACCATGAAACTGATATATCTGGGAAATAAAAGGACGAGCTACAATTACACAGAGAAACAAAGATAATAGAATGATTACCAAATATAAAAGGGGCTTAAATCTATAAATATTGCTCTCTGTTCTATCGCTCTTGGATTTTGATTGTTTTCCTTTGACTCTTAATGTTTTTACATCTTGCTTAGAATGATTTTCAAAATTATTTAAAGAAACAATGAGTCCTATAAATAACCAGAAAAGGATGAGAGTTGCCGGCAAGTGCAGAGGGAAGCCAAAGATAGCATCTATTAAAACTGCCATTACTCCTCCCATTAAGCCAATTAGTGTCCCTTGCTTATATTTATCCTTTGATTTTTTTAAAATCCTTAATCCATACTTAAAATAAGTGATGATAAACCAGAGAAATATACCTAAGCCCAGTATCCCTATCTCCGCTCCAAGCTGGAGATATTCATTGTGCACTTTATCAGCAATTCCATAAGGATAAAGGCGACGGTTTTCTCCCTGATCGAAAAACTGGGCCTGGTAGTTTAGAGAATTATATTTAAAAGTACCGATTCCAGAGCCAAGTAAAGGATGGTCTTTAATCATAAGGCCGGTAAATTTCCAGATGGTGATTCTTCTTTTTAAAGAAGATCCTTGGGTAAATTGGGAAATAGAGATTCGACTTTTTATTTTAGAGATAGCTGTACCCGGTTCATTTAGCGGATTAGGCAGGGAAAAGATGAAAGTTGCTAAGATGATAAGGGCAAAGATAAAAATAAAGATTTTTTTGTGTTCTTTAATAAAGCTTTTACCCTGGCTGGTAAGATAAAGAAGAAACATAAAGATTGAAGAAATTCCTATCGCCAGATAAGACCCCCGGGTAAAGGTTAGAACCAGGCTTCCACCCATTACCAATACTCCCACGAGGAGTAGAATTTTATGTCTTCTGTTTTGGCAGGCAAGAAAAAGGGATATGGCCAGAGGAAGAGGCACAATCAGATATTCGGCAAAGTAATTGACATTACCGAAGAGGCCAAAGACCTGCTGTCTGGCTATATTCCCTTTCCAGAAAGCAAAATCTATACCCTGGTATTGAAAGATACCGTATATGCCTAATAGGCTACTGGTGATAAGTAAGGTAGTGAGCAGACGATTAATTTGGTGTTCGTCACGGATATTATTGGCTACTATAAAATATAATATAGGCCCAGCTAAGAAGAGGGGTAATTCTAAAAGACTCACCATGGGGCTGTTTGACCAGAGAAGAGAGAGGGGGCAAATTACCATAAAAGCTAAAACGGGGAGGTTTAAGGGGGTGCGGGTAATTTTAAGCTCTTCTTTGTTTACCATCCTAAGTTTCCAGAGCATTAAGCCAATTATTACTAAAATATTAAAGGCCAGTTCTTTTGGCGGATTGAATATCCGCACCAGATAGGGATAAAAAACCAGAGGAGTTAGAATAAGCAGAGCAATGGTTACCGCTTCAATGGTATTATTCCAAAAAGAATAATTTTGACGAATCACATATGTTTCTTTATATTCCATTATTTTCCTCAAACACCAATATTTACTAATCCCCTCTCCCTTCAAGGGGGAGGAAATTCTGGGAATACAATTTGTTTCTACGTTTCGATAAGGGAAATTATTTTCCACTCCTCGTCTTCTTTTATAAAATTAACATCGTATTCAATATTTTCATTGTATAAATCTGTGCATACAACCCAGAAAATACAAGCCTTTAGAGAAATTTTAATCGTCATTTTGCCGTTAGCGTATATATCAGCTAATACTAAATCACTTTCGGGGATGATAACTTTCGGTTCAATTTTTAAAATAGAAAAAATATCTGCTAAATCTTCAGCTTCTTCTATTTTTAAAAATAATTCCTCGGGAAGATGATTAATATGATTATCATAAGTCCCACCATCGGGGTCAGAATAATTATAGGAGATATTTTCCATAAATAAATTTACATTTTTTTTCTCAATGGCTTCTTCAATATTTTTAGCAATCTGTTTAATATGGATTTCATCGGAGGAAGAACCTAAACAGCCAGATAAAAATAAAATGGTCAAGATAATGAAAGTTATGGTCAAGATTTTCGTCTTGTTTTTTATAAACATTCAAAACTCCCGTTTAGTTATCAAGTTATCCGGTTATCCGGTTTATCAGTTGAAATACAGGTTACAAGTTGCGAGTTTTTAAAGAAAGGTAGAGGTTTGATTTATCAAGCCCGCAAAACACGGGTCGGATGAATCCGACCCCTACATTAAAAACAATACTTTATTTATTCAATACACGATACTAAATTACTATACGCTATAAACGCTGTACGCTCACACGCTAACCAAGTACTAACGACTAGTTTACTCCACATACAATGCCTGCAGGATTTCCTTAGTTGAGCTATTCGGTGCCTGGACATATACTACCACATGAATATTGTTCATATTATGAACCTTATTTAAAGATGAAGAGGTCAGAGAAAATGCGTAGCTTTCTTCAGGGTTAAAAACACTAATAATTTCCCCGGATTCTTGATAAGTAATAACATCCCGAACTACATGATCAACTTTAGCACTCCCTAAGTTCACTGAATCCTCATAGACCATAGCCTCAACGACAATTTTATTTAAAGTATCAGAGCTAATATTGGTTATATTTCCATTTATAGTAACTTTTTGTGCGCTAACTGAATAGGTTGCATTAATAGCAACTTTAGCAGGCTTGGCTAATTCTTTCTCAATGGCAGCTTTATAATTATAATAACCTTCACCATCTGAATGATGGACGGTCTGATTAAGGCCATTAAAATAAGCATCTGGAAGGCCGCTGTAGTCATTTGAAATATTACGGTATTCCATAAATCTATTTAGAACATCAGTTACCGCCCAACCGGTATATTCACTACTATCTAAGCCATATTCTTCTAAAATTACCAACTCATCAAATCCATATTCTGCTCTTAAGCGAACTATATCCGGGTGTACTGCTCTACATCGGCTACAGGTAGGACCTTCAAACAATTCAAACATCACTACCCGTTTTGTAGTTGTTGGGGTTGGATCTGGTTGGGGTTCATCGGTATCAGGCAAAACCCCGGAAGTACAACCTGTAAACAAACTCAATATTAAGAGCGCTAATAATAAAATCAATAATATCTTCTGCATCTATATCTTCTCCTTATTTTATAAATATAATTTTTTATTTACAACTAAAACATTACTCTAATTATAAAAGGGTTGTTTGGAGATGTCAATTAAAATAATTAGCGGTTAACCAGTTTGCCGGTTACCCGATTAGATAGTTTACTAGTTACAAGATTAACCAACTATATTAGTTGACTGGTTCGCGGGGTAGGCATTATGATTATATTAGCCGACTAATTTTTAACGCCCGGTGCGTAGAAATCAAAAGAAGGGTTAGACAGGATTTTTGACTATAATACAAATTGACTAAAAAGGGATACCATGGGGTATCCCTTTTTAGTTTTTTATTAATTTATTCCTAGTTTCACTTATTTATGGAACGAGTACTGCTACTGCTGAATCAGTATCAACTGTGATTTCCCACTCCATAGTATCCTGTGCGTTACCTACATTGTCCTCAACATCAAATGATAATAGATATACGATTTCACCAGTATCCGCATAAGGTAGGCATCCACAATCGGTAGCTCCTACTACTGTACAACCTATTCCGCTAGCTGTAGGACATGCATCACAAATATCAGCTTTATCAACTATAAAGCTCCAAGCGCCTACACCTGAACAAACATCAACACAATTATCAGTAGTTACTGGGGCACAAGGATCAGTATCATCAATAACTATTGTGGTAAATTCAAAGTATGCACCGCCAACAACAGGATCACAAATGTCAACTACTGCACAAGGATCACAATCCTTAAATGTAAGTGTAGGAGTAACTGCAGGTGCTACATCGTCGATGTATACTATTTCCATAGCTACTTCTTCACCTGGACAGCAAGGATGTTTTACCAGGGCAACCAGGCAGATTGGTTCACAATCAAGTTGGTATTCTGCACCCAAATATAGTGCGGCAACTGATTCATCTAGATCATTAAATGGATAAGTAACAGTCCAGACCTTGCCGTCTGAAGAGGTAGCCCATGCACCATCAAGATATACATAAGTAGTTCCAGTCCACCATTTTACTGCTACCTGTACCTGATAACCATCTTCAACGGCTTCCGAGAGAGTAACTGTGACTTTGTCAGAACCCGGAACATAGTCTTTGAGGGTAAGGGGATCGGTATACCAGTTAGTGGTAGTCATGGTTACTGTTGGTGTTGGGTCTGGATCTGGATCTGGATCTGGATCTGGGTCTGGAGTCGTTCCAGGAAGACAGCCAACCAAGAGGAAAGATGCCATTGCTACTACTGCTAATACTAATAATAATTTCTTCATTTTTATCTCCTTTCGTTTTTTAAAAAGAATCTGTTATTATTTAATTTCGCGAAATTAACTAATTTTAATTTCTGTTTTAAAATAGCTTCTTAGTCTCGCTGTTTACGAGAGGAACTTTTTATTCCTTTTATTTCATAAACACTTTTATACATCTCGACCTGATACGGGTTAAGAAACTACCGCTTTTAAACCGTTAGCTAGTTAGTTGGTTAACTGGTTAGCTGGTTAAGATTAAGATAAAGGCCAGTTGACCAGTTTACCATTTAGCTAGTTAACTTGTAATATCAGTTTATAAATTTTCAATCAATTAACAATATAAACAACAATAGATATACTTAATTATATAGTAAATACTAATAAATAATACGATAAAAGTCAAGAAAAGTTTCAAATTGATCAATTTACCGATTGCTCAATTGGCAGGGTAAATAAATAAAAATTATTTAGCTTACCAATAATCTGTGAATTGGTAAATAGGTCAATTTATAATTATTTTATATATTCGGCACGTGGGTCAGAAAATCCTTCTTTTTGGGAAAAATATTTGCAAATATTTTTAATTTTCAAAGAACTTTATATTAATTCTCCGGAGGTGGGGGTGTCTCATCTGGTGGTGTGGTCACCGGTTCCGGTGTTGGAGTTCCACCTGTCTCTGTAGGAGCCTCTCCTGCATCTTGAGTGGGAGTTTCTCCAACTTCTACAGGACTTTCTATTGATGAACTGGGTATAGTTCCGCTAACTGAAGGTGCAGAGGGCTTTACTGTCCCACCCTGTTCGGTTTTTGCAGTGCTAATTTGCGTTTCTAAACTGGTTTGAATGTTTTCGCAAATTTCGTCAATATTAGTGTTGTTTTCTATCGCCTTTTTAAACAGAAGAGAAATTTCCTCCGAAGATAAACCTGAATCAGTTGCTAGCAAGCTTAAATAGCTCAGTTCTTCACTTATCTCAGAAATCTCTAATATACTTTTACCTTCGGCGGTTCCCGTTTTTAACAACCAGGATAGAGATTCATCGGGGACATCGTTTTCCAGACTATCAGCCAATATTTTAACCATTTCTTCATCGCCATTAATCTCTAAACCCTCTTGTTGGGCTTCATTTAAAATCTCAGCAGCTTTTCTTAGATTCTCCGCTTTAGTGGAAATTACTGAAATTATTATAGCCTTGTCTATATTTTTGGCAAATCCTTCGTTTACTTTATTAATTAAAGGTTCAACGGGTAGGTTTTCCTGTTGAGTTTCTAATATAACATCAAAGACTTTCTTTAAACTATAGGCATCCAATGATTTTTCTACACTATTTTCAATAATTCCTCTGGTGTCCTCAAAAAGTATTCCTGATTCGATTAAGTTCTGAGCACTTTTTAAAAGCATAGTAGTTTGAAAGGCTGAATAGGTGGATGAGAAATCCAAAATATTTCTTAGCTGTTCTAATTGTTCATCTATGGTTGCTGTCTCTGCAGAAAAAGCAAAAGAAATAATAAAAATTATAAGCGCGAAAATTACTAAAGTAGATATTAAATTGCGTTTAATTTTGTTTCTTGAGATCATAATTTAATTCACCAATGTGTTAATTAACCGATTCACCGATTAGATTAAAGACATAAATTGCAAGTTGCGAAATAGAAAAAGATGGATTCCTACTTTCGCAGGAATAACAGAAATACGAGACGGGTTTGATGAATCAAACCCCTACCCTTCTTTGGGAACTCGCAACTTTTAACCTGCATTTTAAACTAATTCTAACTGGTAAACTGGGTAACCCGCTAACTGGCTAACCAACCCTTACCGGGTAACTTACTTTAAGTAGAATTGCAATTGTTTATTTCTAATATGGCATTTTTATTGCCAAATCCGTCTTTAACATAACGAAGTGCATTGGGGTCGGGTAACCACTTTTCCCCGTCTAGTACAAACATATACTCATATCTTCCCGGTTCTAATTTAAGGGTGCCGGTCCAGATACCGTCCCCTTCGGGATCTTCTAAAATATTCGCCTGTGGATTCCAGCCGTTGAAATCTCCGGCAATAGCCACAGTGTGAGCTTTGCTATCATTTATTTTTAAAGAAAATTGCACTTCAGCTGAACAAATAAGAGAAGTATCAGGCGTATTAAAAATAAAAGTAAAAGCGAAAAATATGATTAATGTTGCTGCGGCTGCTGCACCAACCAGACGGAAAGAGATTTGCGGAATAGAAATTTGTTTTTTAATGCGGTCTATCCAGGAAGATTGAATCTGAATATCTTCTTGCGAAATCTTAGCCATTATGCTTTGAGCAAAGTCTGCGGGTGCTGGTTGAGATGAAACAGAATTTAAAGCAGAAACAACTTGCTCTAGCTTTAAATGCTCTTCGTGGCAGGATGGGCAGGATTTTAAGTGCTCTTCAACTTGCTTGGTCGTATCCGCATTAAGAGCCTTATCTATATAAGAATTTAATAATTTTGAGATTTTTTGACAGTTCATTTTCTTTCAGTCTTCCAGTCTACCGGTCTACCGGTCAGCCAGTCATTATTGGTTCACCAGTAAGCCAGATAATTTAGAGTTGTGAGTTACGAGCCAGAAATTGCTCGCTTGTATAATATAATACGAAAGTGCTGGGTAAAAGTTTCACCCTATTAATCGTTAGTCAATTATTCACTAACGACTGGTTTCCAGAATTTTTTTTAGCTGTTCGCGGGCGCGGTAGAGACGCACCTTTACTGTGCCGGCTGGCAATTTTAGGATATTGGTAATTTCGGTATATGAAAGGTCCTGCAGGTGACGCAATACTATTACTTCTCTGTATTTTAAAGGTAAAGAATAGATTGCTTTTTGAATTACTTGAGCATCTTCTTTTTGGGTCATAATCTGTTCCGGATTATTGGTTAAATCTTCAGGTTGAAGATAAAATTCCGAATCACCTGTTTCCACCGGGGCATCCAAAGAAACATAATTTAATTCTTTTTTCTTAAATCTATCTCTGATAATATTTAGGGTAATCTGATAAATCCAGGTGGAGAATTTATAGGAAGAATTAAAACGTGCAAGGGATTGATATGCCCGCAGGAATGCATCCTGAGAGATATCCTCTGCTTCATGAGGATTATTACTCATCCGATAGGCTAAATTATAGACCATATTTTTATAATTATCTATCAACCGGGAAAATATTTGAGTATTTCCCAGTAGGCAGGATTCTATTATTTTAAGATCGTCCATTAGCAATTCACCAAATTACCGATTGGCCAATTTACCGATTAGCCAATTGAATTAGTTTACTGTTTAGTGCAAGTTACCCGGTTAACCCGTTAGCCAATCTTATCGATCGGCCAGTCTACCGGTCAATTGTGTAATGTGTAATGTGTGATAAGTAATAAGTTTTATAAACTTAAAAACCTAACTCATTACTAATTACTTATCACTTATTACTGTTTTTTAACTTGGAGGGTGGTTATTATCTATCCAGTCAATCCAATATTGGGCAGATTCAGGGATAGAACTGCCATCCCACCAGGTGCTTCCCGGATAATTATCAATAACTAACTGATAGGCTGTGCGTGCTTCAGGCCAGAGCTCTAAAGCGCGGTAGTTATCACCAATCCTATACTGAGCTTCAGGAGTAATTCCCCTTCCATCGCTCCAGGTAGAATCAGAATAATTATCGATTACTAATTGATAGGCAGCAATTGCTTCAGCGTATTGGTCAAGTTTACCATGACAGTAACCAATATAAAACTGAGCAAGAGGGGCAATAAGCCTATCCGGTTCGCCCGGCCAGGTAGAGTTAGGATAATAAGCTATAACTTTCTGAAATTCTAAAATAGCATGGTTATAATCTTTGTCTTCAAAATAAGAATAGGCAAGATAGTATTGGGCGGGGGCAATATAATCACTTTCCGGATAATTATCGATAACTTTAGTATACTCGAGTACCGCTTGTTCATAATTGAATAACTTTCGATAACTGTGACCAATGTAATATTGAGTTAAGGGAGCCAAAGAGGTTTGCGGGTAATCATTTATCACTTTTTGATAGGCTTCAATAGCATGTGAAAAATCATATGTTAGATAATAACAATTCCCAATTCCCAGTTGAGCATCATCGGCATAGGGGCTGTCCGGATAATTATTTATAAGTTCTTGATATTCGAGGAGAGCCTGGATATAATAACCTAATTTTTTTTCATTGATATAGCCGATATAGTATTGGGCATCATCGGCAAATTCACAATCCGAATAGTCACTGATTAAATTTTTAAATTCGGTTATGGCCTCCTCGTAAAAAGATAAATAATAGTAAGACCAGGCCATATAGTATTGGGCATTATCGGCATAGGAGCTGTCCGGGAAATCAGTAAGTAATTGTTGAAAAGTAGAAATCGCGGTGCTGTAATCTTCAAGGTTGTAATAAATGACTCCACCATCGAAGAGATATTTATCAGTACAAGATTGAAGAATTATAGGATTTCCACTATAAGCCTGAGTGGTTTTCTCTTCTTCTATAAAAACATTTAATAAACTATATTTAGGATAATCTTCTTTAATAATAGTTAAAGTTCGACTGCCTATAGATACCTCATCTATCCGGAAGTAGCCATCTTCATCTGTGAGGGCAGTATTAGATGAACCGGTGATACTAACCAGGGCGCCTTCCAAGGGACGAGTATCGATAATCGTCTCCTCATAGACATACCCTTCCACTGAGCCTTTAGCAAAAGGCGAAAATAAGCAGCCGGTTAACAGTAGGAGGGAAAAAGATAGTAATATTAAAAAAATGACAGGGGACGGTCCTTTGTCATTTTTTATTTTTCTGAAATTTTTAATTAACGATGACAATAATAAAAGCCTCCTTATTGGTTGTCTGATTAGCCAGTTTGCCGGGTAACTAGTTAACTATTTTTTATTTATTTATTTTCTTTAATTTTTTTTCCGCATCCTGAGCCCACTCCGATTGGGGGGCAAGCCCAATCACGCGGGAAAGAAATTCCCGAGCTTTTTCTATTTCACCTATTTTATCATAAGATAATCCTAAATAATAGGCAACTTCTACATTTTGGGGAGACATTTTCTCTGCCATCTCTAAATATTCTATAGCTTGAGAGTACTTCTTATTCTCAAAATATATATATCCTATCCTGGTGTTAAGGTAAATAAAAATTCCCGTATTCCCTGCTGAAGAAAGACTTGTTGTTAAAGTTAAAGCCTTCAAATAATATTCCAGGGCAATATCGTAATCATTAATAAAGGGGACTATGCTTCTTATTTCGTAGATATAGCCTAATCTAAGATAACTGTTTAAATCTTTCGGATTGTCTTCAATAACTTTTTCATATTGAGGGATTACTTGCTCCGCGAACTTGTTGGCCTTTCGATAAAGACTGTAGGCTTTAAAAATATTTTTGTTGTTATATTCGATAATACCTTTTTGCAGGTAACACTGCCCCAGATAATAGTAACTCTCTGTATGGTTTTCATCCAATTCAATTGATTTTTCAAATTCAATTATAGCTTTATCGTATTCTCCCCGGTTGAAATAATACTTTCCTGTCGTAAAAGGAGTTTGTTGATTATCTCTAATAAAACCAGAAACAGTAATTATAATTCGAGGATGATCAGGGTCATTGGATTCCACGTAAACCCGTTTAGTAAATCGCCCTATCATATCCAAGGAATTAACCGTAATCTTTAGCTCCCCCTCTTCTCCTGGGTTAAGCTCTTTAGTAGAAAATATAGGATCGATACAGGATTCACAGCCAATCCTGCTTCCCTTAATAATTAAAACCTCGTCTCCGATATTTTTAAATTTAAAAATATGAGCAGGGAGCTCATCAGGAGTGATTTCTCCAAAATCCCAGGAACCTTCCGGGAAGTAAATTGAGGGACCTGAACTGGCCAGAGCAATAGTTGTAGCGTCAAACAAAGGTAAAGTTTGAGCTATAAGAATAAAAAACAAAGAAAAAGCAATACATATTGTTAAAGAAAATATTTTATTTTTTTTACCTGTATTATCTTTCATATATTTATTTGTCATATCTCCTTCTTTTTCTGTAATTTTTAATCTTTTTGATTATATAATAAATTCCCTCTCTTTGGCAAATCCATAAAAATAAAGTATCGAGTATCGAGTTAAGAAAGAGAAAGAAAAGATAGAAAAAAATAGTGGATAGTATAAAGTGTATAGCATATAGTTGCGGATAGGAGATGTAAGTAAAATAGGAAAACCCAAATGACAAATTTGGTGCCTGGCACTAAACTTTACCAAAAGTTGCCAAAAGGTGCCAGGCACCTTTTGGCAACTTTTTTAATTTTTGAAAAAAACAAAAATATGATATACTTAGAAAAATGTTTTAAGTGGGGGGAACGATGGCTGTAAATACATTAATTGGGAAGTTTCCGCGGCCTAAGATATTAGACCGTTATATTATAAAGGAAGTAATGAGTTTTGTGGCTCTGGCTGTCGCCGCCTTAACCATTATGCTGATTATGCAAACTCTTTTTGAGTTAATGGATATGTTAATTAACAAGAGAGTGGCCTGGACCTATATTGTCAAGTTATTAGCCTATCGCCTTCCCGCATTTCTGGTAGTAACCTTCCCTATTTCTTTGCTGGCCTCCAGTGAACTGGCCATTGGCAATCTATCTACAAATGGTGAAATAACCGCCATGAGAGCAGGAGGAATAAGTCTACGTCGGATAATGATTCCTTTTATAACTGCTGCCTTAGCTATAAGCATTTTAGCTTTTTTAATCAACGACTACATCGTCCCTGAGGCCAACCATATCTCTCAGAATATCATCCGGGAAATTGTATTAAAGAAAGGCCCGCCTAATATCAGGCGAAATGTATTTTTCCGCGATGCTGAAAACCGTTATTTCTATATCAATCGATTAGACGAAAAGAATATGATTATGCAGGACATTATGATCTATGAAATGACTCGCGAGAAATTTCCCCGAATGATAACTGCCAAAACAGGTAAGTGGGTGATTGACACCTGGAAATTGGAGAATGGGACCATATACAATTACGATGAAGAGGGAAAAATTACCTATGAAATGAGTTTTGTTAATATGGATATTATCGTTAAAGAAGACCTGCAAAAATTCTTTAAAAATCAGAGGACTCCCCAGGAGATGAGTAGTAAAGAGTTAAGACAGCAAATAGATATTTTACAACAGGTGGGTGCAGATACTAAAAATTTTGAAGTAGATCTGTATATAAAATATTCTGGAAACCAGTCGTTAGTGAATAATTGACTAACGATTAATAGGGTGAAACTTTTACCCAGCACTTTCGTATTATATTATACAAGCGAG
>JABUBN010000112.1_pt1 | contig 20586 bp, 20 predicted proteins | sample 7240341 | NCBI WGS metagenome assembly JABUBN01 (sample SAMN07256345, study PRJNA390944) | subsurface metagenome | isolation source: Methane hydrate marine sediment | place: Pacific Ocean: Eastern North Pacific, ODP site | reverse complement strand
CAGACATCCACAGGAAGGGGCATCGAGAATGGCTGCTTCTTTCTCTTCCGTCCCGATAATAAACGCAGGCGATGGTGCGGGTCAGCATCCTACGCAGACATTGCTCGACTTATACACGATAAAAAGAGAGGGGCTGCTTGACGGACTCAAAATTGCTCTGATAGGAGACCTGAAATATGGAAGGACAGTGCATTCTCTGGCTTATGCGCTATCCTTATACAGGGCAACGCTATTTTTCGTATCGCCGGAGGCGTTAAGGATGCCGGATGAGATAAAATTGGATTTGAAAGAAGCAGGAGCGGAAGTTATTGAATCCACGGATATAAAGGAGATTGTAAAGGAAGTGAACGTTTTATATATAACGAGAATACAAAAGGAAAGGTTTCCGGACCCTGCCGAATATAGGAAAGTAGCAGGAACGTATCGAATAACCACCGGGCTTATAGAGGAGAATGAGGACGTGATAATCATGCATCCGCTGCCGAAAGTAGATGAAATAGATGTGGCGGTGGACGGGACGAAAAATGCGAGGTATTTCAAGCAGGCTTTTTATGGCGTTCCGGTGAGAATGGCTATTCTTTCTATACTGTTAGGAAAAGAGGAGATAGGATAGGATAGGATAGGATAGGATAGGATAGGATAGGATGAACATGCAAGAGGAGATAGGAAGTGTCGTAGATGCGGTGAGGAAGCATCACGAACTTTATAAAAATGCACTGCCGATGATAGCGAGCGAGAACATTGCAAGCAACACGGTAAGGACGCTCCTTGCTTCGGACCTCTCGCACAGGTATGCAGAAGGAGACGTCGGGAATAGATTTTACCAGGGATGCGAATACATAGATGAGGTGGAGGAGAAGGCAATAAGGTATGCGAAGGAGCTTTTCGAGGCGGAGCACGTGAATGTAAAGCCGACTTCGGGCGTAAATGCGAATATAGCTGCACTTTTTGCTCTTACTTCGCCGGGTGACAAAATAATGGCGCTGTCCGTGCCTGACGGAGGTCATATAAGCCATTCAAGGTATTCGGTGCCAGCAATGCTGAATTTAAAGTTGGAACAACTCCCGTTTGATCCAAACGAGATGAATATAGACGCGGCAAAGATGGTGAAGGCGATAAAAGAAAAGAAGCCAGAGTTAATATTGCTCGGCGGCAGTCTTTTCCTGTTTCCTCATCCCATTCTGGAGGCGAGGGAGGCGGCGGATGAAGTGGGTGCGAAGATAGTGTACGATGCCTCGCATGTACTGGGTCTCATTGCAGGTAAGAAATTCCAGGACCCGCTGAGGGAAGAGGCTGACGTTGTCACGAGCAGCACGCATAAAACCTTTCCAGGTCCTCAAGGTGCGATAATATTGTGTAAAGAGGCGTTGAAAGACGAAATAGATAAAGCAGTGTTTCCGGGAACGGTGAGCAACCATCATCTGCATCACGTTGCCGGATTGGCGGTTACATTAGTGGAGATGAAGCATTTTGGTGTGGAGTACGCATCGCGGATACTATCAAATGCAAAAGTGTTAGCGGAGAGTTTATACGAGGAAGGTTTCGAGGTTTTATGCGAGCATAAAGGTTTTACCGAGTCGCATCAAATTGCGGTTGACGTTCGTGGCTATGGAGGGGGGGATGCGGTGGCAAAGAAATTGGAAAGGGCGAACATAATAACAAATAAGAACATGTTGCCTTTCGATGAAGCACCCGAAGAGCCATCAGGGATCAGGTTTGGCGTGCAGGAGCTCGCACGGATAGGGATGAAGGAATCAGAGATGAGAGAAATAGCGTCTCTTATAAGAAGGGTGACGATAGAGGGAGAGGACGAAAAAAAGATAAAGGAAGAGGTTATAGAGTTAAGGGCGGGTTTTCAGCACGTGCAGTATTGCTTTGATGGTAAGGATGCGTATAAATTTCCGGAAGGACTTTCTTTCTGAAAGAAGGAAAAAAGCGAAAAAATATTTATGTTTGTAATGCTATGGATATAAAAGAGGGATATAAACAAGAATGCTTGAGGATTTAGTGGAGCGGAGAGCGGAAGTAATAAAGAGAGCCGACGAGTATAAGAGTAGAAGGACGGAGTTAAATTCCGAAGCGAGTAAGTGGTCAGAGTTAAGAGACGAGTTGAACGGGCGGATAAAAGAGGCGGTAGAGAAGGCGAAGGGGTTTAAGAAGCAAAGAGAGGAGTATGAGAAGCTGATAGAGGAGAAGAAGGCAAAGCGCGGTGAGTTGAACAGAAAAGCATCTACGTATTATTCGATGGTGGAGAAGTTGCGGAAGAAGAATGACTTAAAGAGCATACAAGTTTTTGAAAGGCTTAGGGGAAGGATAGATGAGTTAGAGTTAAAGCAGCAGGTGGAAGTGCTTAGCAAGGATAAAGAGCGTAAATTAGTGGCGAAGATAACGGAGCTGAGGAAGGAATTCGATAGAATGCAAAAGGAATTGGAGAAGGACAAAAAGTTAAAGGAATTGCTGAAAAGGGCGCAGAGATACCGGAAAGAAGCGGATAAATACCACGAAGACGCGATAAAATACGTAAAGCTTTCCCATGAATGCCATGATAAGATGGTAGAGTGGTTTAAAGAAGCAGATAGGGTAAGAGAGAAGGCGGATGACGCACACAGGCTTTTTGTAGGGGCACAGGAGGCGGCGGATGACGCACACAGGCTTTTAATAAGGCATCTTCGCGACATAAAAGACTTTGACCGTGTAATAAACGGGCTGAGGAGAAAAATAAGAGAAGATTTTGGATTCAGGACGCGAATGGAAGCGAGAAAGAGGGCTAAGGGTATTTATGAGCGGTTTAGAGATGGAGAAAAGCTGAGCACTGAAGATTTGTTGCGGCTTCAGAAATCTGAGATGTTATTAAAATAAAACTTTTTAGAAGAAAGATTTATCGAAAATATAGATTCTTTTGTTTCTTAAGCATTCTTTTTAAAGAAAGGTTTGAGGGTGATTGAAATCATAGACATACACTGCCATCTGACGTTTGAGCAATACGATGAAGATAGAGAGCAAGTAATAGAGGATGCGAAGAAGGTATTAAAGTGCGTGGTGACAAGCGGGGTAGAGCCTGAAGATGCGAAGTATGCGTTAGAGCTTGCAGAGATGCACGAAGGCTTCGTTTTCGTTACGCCGGGGCTTCATCCGATACATGTTGCGAGTAGAACGGACCAGGAGATAGGAGACTATGAGGAGTTTATAAGTGAGAACAAGCGAAGAATCGTGGGTATTGGTGAGATAGGGCTTGACTACCACTGGGTAAGAGACCCGTTGAAGATAAAGAGGATGAAGGAGGTATTGGTGGAGTTTCTTGGGCTTGCGAAGGAGCTTGATTTGCCGGTTGTGCTTCATTTGCGTGGTACAGGTAGCGAGGCAATAGAAGACGGTTTGAAGATTGTCTCGGATGAGGACATAAGGAAAGCGGTATTTCACTGTTTCACGGGAAAGCCACAGCTTGCGGAGCAGATATGCGAGGAGGGCTATTATATATCGCTACCTGCATCAATAGTGAGAAGCAAGAGCATGAGGAAGGTGGCGAGACGAGTACCGATTTCGCATTTGCTTACCGAGACGGATGCACCTTATCTCTCGCCTACCGAGGAAGAAAGGAACGTTCCGCAGCACGTGAAAGTGGTGTATGAAGAGATTGCGAGGCAAAGGAAGATTGAGGTGCGTGAAGCAGAAGCGGAAATAGAGCGGAACTTTGAGCGGTTGTTTGGGGTTGTGTTGAGAGGTTAAACATTCTACTTTATCCACCACCTCTGATCCACCGTAACACCCTTCTGGGATTCCATCGTCTTCCCGCTGCTCATTTACTTGACTAATTTTTTCTCAACATAGGCTCTTAGAGGTTTAGAGAGATACTCTATTACTCCTCCGATGATAATTAAAAAGCAACAAAACGATAGAAATATAATAACCCCAACAACACCTTTGAAATATGGAGATGCTAATACTTCTGCGTATAAATTCAAGATAAAAATAAACCCAAGTACACTAATTGGGATCACCATTTTTAATCCCTTCCATGATATTTCTATTTTTCTTCCATTCATTATGTTTCAGGTAGACCAAGATCTGGCAACAAAGAGCAATATCGTTAAAAGCACTGTGCTTATTACAATTACTCTTTTAAGGCGGACTTCGTAACCGAGAACACTATTGTTAATAACAGCGATGTAATTCCTATTCCAACAAGACCAATAGCCATGCCTATATTGGCAGATAAATAGAAGACTAACCCCGACACAAAGGCAAAGGCGGTAATAGGTGCAAAACCGTATTTGGTGCAGCGGTCAACCAATAGATATTGAGGTGATAAATCTTGTAGCGAGTTTATTTTTGTTTCAAACTTTGATATTTGTGTAGACTGTTGTGCCAACTTGTCAAGACCACTATAATCCAATAATAAGGGACCAAGGCATTCTCTTGTTGCTCTGATTCTTTTATCTTTTTCTTTAATTGCAACCCGTTCCATTTTTATCTCCCTTCCCCATCTACCTTTTTCTCTAACTCCTTTGCCATATTTAAAACTTCATTCGCATCATTAATTATCCTGTTTGCCGTCTTTTTGACATCGGTAATAACCTCCTTCTTAATGCTCTTATCTCTGTTTTCAGAAAGACAACCTTTTATCCTTAGCTGTATTTCTCTTACAAGCTCGTATATGTTATCAATACTATATTTCATGTGCAGTATTTTTTTATTTGAGACTGAAAGCAACTTGATCTCCATTACTACTGTGTTTTGGCGTTCATCAAATTCACAATCAGACAGAAGATCTATCCAACAATTAAACCACCCGAAATATTCTCTTAATATTAGCGATACCATCTCATCTTTTAAATCCGCGTATCTTCGTGCAAACTCAAATATTTTATCCCTTTTATTTCCTTCTATTTTAACCTTATCGAACCACTCTTTAATCCCCTCTTCTGCAAGGAGGATATCCCGTATCAAATAGAAAATATGACGTTTATTGTTTAATAAACCCTTTAAATCTTCCTGAATATCTTTACCCCGCAGATAATCGCTGTATATGTCATCAAAACATTTGAAAATAATGCCCGACAAATCATAAAATTCATTTACTGCTTCCACAAACCCGTCTGGCACTTCTTCCCCTTTACCTTCTTTTTCTTCCTTTGCCATGGGTATCTCTATACGATTTGCATTATATAATGAATGACGCTTTTTATTTTTTAAAAAGCTTTCCCGCTCAACTTTTTCCATCTCACACTCCTGACTATCACTTCTTATTGATTCAACACATCTCCAAATATCTGTCGAAGTTGCTTCTCTAAATTTTTCATATCTTCTGACTCTATGCTTCTTAACTCCAACCCCGCTTGTTCATACAACTTTTCTTTAACCTTCCTCGCCTTTCTATACCACTCTTCGTGCATCAAACCCCAGTATTCCACATATATTTCCCCTTTTGGTAAGAACCAATCACAATACATCAATTTATCAACAGGAACTCGTTTTTCAACCTCATGTTTTATTCCGTTATTATTAAACCAATTATCAATCAGCATCTCATGAGTAGACCTCAAACTGTGTTTATCCTTTGCTGTATATTCTGGAGGGTTCCTTCCCTCGTGAACTCTCAATTCAAATAAACTATAGCATGCCTCACTGCAAAATCCAGATGGTCTTTCTTCAGGAACATCTTCACCACACATCATGCAGCAGTTCTGCTCGTGCACATAGCCACGTTCTTGGATATGCTCATAAAGTGTTCTATAGATAGAGACTTCCTTGAAAAGTTCTTTACTCCCTATTATTATAATCTTCTCTTTTGCCCTTGAGACTGCAACGTTCAAAAGATTCCTACTTGCTGGTCCTTCCAGCAAATATCCAAAACCGCTGTTTTGGCTCTTCCGGTAGTTAGCAGTGGCGAAAATGATAATACCCTTCTCCTGACCTTGAAACGTATGCACTGTACCGCACTCAATATCGGGGATTTTATCCTCTATTCTTCCTATTTGCGCCCTATATGGCGATATTATTGCGATTTCTTCATAGATTCTACTATTATACTCATGCCTAAACTTTTTGATTATCTTTTTGATGAAGTCAATTTCGACGAGGGAAAACGCAGAACCACCTTCATAATCAGTCCAAAACCTTCTAGGAAAGCATACCATCGAATAGCGATTACTTACGATGTCATCCTGACATTCCCGTAGTTTTTCATCAATTTCTACTTCAGACGGAGTATCCAACCATCCTCCATAGAAGGATGAGCTTACAAAATCCGCTATCTCGCTCTTCATCCAGTATTGAGTGGTTAGCATAACTACCTGATTATCGCCGTGGTTGGATTTGTAGAACCGTTCAAAAATGCTCCGCTTCAATTCAGGATTTTTGTCAATCAGCCTTCTGATTTCCGCAGGTCTATCCACTAAAATAGGCGGTAGTTGTTCGGGGTCGCCCAGCAATATGAACTTATTGCCCTTTAGGAAGGGGAGGACAGCACCGGGCAAATCAATAGCTCCCGCTTCGTCCATTATGACAAGGTCAAACTTAATACTCTCAAAGAGTTTGTTGTATGTTCTTAAATTCGTCGTTGCGATAATCTGTTTTTCTTTGAGAATGGCTAATTTCGCTTCATCTATCTTCTCCTGCATTTCCTTCTGTATTACCTGCTCCAGCGCGTTGATTTTGTTAATTAAGTCGCTGATAGAGTTCTTTAGTTTGTCAATCAAACTGCTCAAAAAGCTGTGTTTCTGCTCCTTTTCTTTCAAATCAGCCTCTTTCCGCGTTTTTTCGTTCTGTTTGTTATTTAATTCGTTGTATAACGCACGCAGTTCGGGATTTTCTCTTCTTAAGGCATTGCGGTCATATTCTAATCTGCCATGAGCAAGCGAATCAATATCTCTTTTTAACTCCTCCTGTTTTCTTTCACTAGATTCAATATCCTCTGACAACTTTGCATAGCTTCTCTCAACGGATTTTAGTTCTTCTTTTTTACGTGACAACTCCTTTTTCTTTTCTCTTATTTCGCGTTCTCGTGCATTTAACTCATTTTGAAGTTCTGTTATCTTCACCCGTTCCTCGTTCTGCATTTCCCGATTCTCTTGTAATATTATATCCAGTTCGATGCGCGGTTTTCCTTCTAATCGCAACTCTCTTATCTCGGGTCTATATTGCTCATATAACAGTTCTGAGCGTCCACGTATGAAAGCACTCAAAAGAGAACTTTTTCTATCGTTTTTCCTCTTTAAATCGTAATACAACACACGCAATTCTGGATTTTCTCTTCTTAACGCATCCTTGTCATATTCCAATTCACCACAAGCAAGTAAATCCCTGCCCCTTTTTAAATCCTCCAATTCGTTCACCCTACTTTCAATCTTTCCAGATAACCTCTTGTGATTTTCTTCAACTGCGATTAAGTCTTCCTTTTTACGTATCAAATCCTCTTCTTTCTCTCTTGTTTCGCGTTCTCGTGCATTTAACTCATTTTGGAGTTCTGTTATCTTCTCTTCTTCCTTGTTCTGCTTTTCTAATTTCTCCTGTAATATTTGCTCCAGTTCAATGCGATTTCTTCGTGCTAATTGCAATTCGTTTATCTTTTCTTCATATTGCTCGTATAACGGATTTCGCCGCTTAAATGCGTATTTTTCCCAGAAAGCCACAATTCTATTCCTTCTGGCGCATTCCAGATAAAAGTTTACGATGTGGATTATAGCTGCTATCCTAGGCTCATTATTCCTCAATTCATCCAACTGTTCACGAATGCCTTGTATATCCCGTTCTAATTCGGGAACTTCATTTTCTATTCTCTCTATCGCTCTGTTAATCTCTTCTTTCTCCTGCTGGAGTTCGTTAAGATTCTTTCTGTATCTTCGCAGTTCTTCATCAATTTGGTTTATCTCCTCCGTGAACTGAGCGTTGAGCAATGAGCGTTCTTTTTCTGCTATCAAGTTCTTAATATGTGGTATTTCAGCACTTAACGCTTCAATTTCTTGTCTCGGACCTTCGGCGAAATCCAGATAATATTCTATTATCAGGATAATATTGGCGGTATTCTTCCCTTTTTCATTCCATTCCGCCAACTGCCCATCAAATTCCGATTTGACATCTTTTAACTGGCTAACATGTTTTTCAAGTTCTTTTATTTCTTCGTTAATTCCCTTCTTTTTTGCCGGGAGTTCTATAAGGTTATCCCTGTATTGCTGCAACTGTCCGCTAATTTGGGCAATCTCCTCTTCGAGATTGGTTTTGAGCAGTATGCGCTCTTTATCCGTTATTTGCTTTTCAAAATGGATTATTTCAGCGTTTAATGCTTCAATTTCTCTTTCAATGCCTTTTTTCTTCTCTTCAACTCGTCCTTTCTCTCTGTTTTTTGACTCTACTTCGTTTTCTTTCTCCTTCTTCTCTCGCTTTAATACACTGAGCAGCCGTTTGAACGTTTTTTCTATCGTTTTTTCTATCTCCTTTCGCTTCTTTTCAAGCTGTTCATCAAAAAGCGCATCTTTATATCTTCTGTCCGTAAGCGTGGAGGAACCAAATCGGACGATGATTTCTTTACATCTGTCAAACAATTTCATCACCACGTTATCCACCGCTCTGTTTGTGTAACTGCATACCAGTATCTTCGGATTACTTTTGCGATAAATCTTTAACTTTCCATCTTCTTTCTTGACGATATAGCTTTTTTCTCCATCAGTTATATCCCATTTACCCTCTTTTTCTTTCCTAATGGCGGCATTTTCAGAAAGCGAAACTCCTTCAGTTTTGAATACACCCCTCAATTTCTCTGAAATAATGCCCTTATTCGAGTCATCTTCGAACTCCGCATCTGTGCTAAACAAATACTCCTTGTGCAATCTGATATAATTGCGCACAATTTCAGGAACAATTGTCGTCTTCCCAGTGCCGGGCGGACCCCAGATGATATATACATCTTGAACGCCGACAGCATATTCAACAGCACGCTGTTGCTCTTCATTCAAATCTTCTTCTTCAAATATGCATTCCCTCTGAACACCTCCGGCAATTTCCCGTTTCCCAAATAACAAATCCCTCCTTTCACTGAAACAGTCTTCCCTTAACCGCTGTAAGCCCTCTTTTTCTCGCTCTATGATGTTACTCGTATCCACATTGATTGCTCCGCTTTCAATACGCTGCAACTGCGTGTCTAAATCTTCTATCCGTAATTTCACTTGAGTTCTTGTTAAATTGATGATATCGCACGGATATTCTTGGTCGCCTAATTTGAAGTTATAATCTCCTCTAATTTGCTCCAATTTCCTGTATCGGCTCGGTGTTATCACAAAAACAAACTCTTCTGACGATTTTCGTCTGCCATCAGCAATAGGAATCTTTGTTGTAAATGGATGGTCTAACTGCAGAGTCCTTAATTTGATATATGCAGCAAGCTCATCAGCCTGCTCACTCAATTTCTTCCACCTCCCGCACCTGCACTGCCACGCCCCTCCGGGATTCCACCATCTCCCAGCCGCTCATCTTTGCTCTACCCACGCCAAACGCCTTCTCACCGACGAAAACGACCTCGTCATTCACCCTTATTTGTTCGCTTGCATGTATAACGCCCGGCGCCAATATCGAACCTTCGGGGACAAAATCACCTATTTCCACCTTATAAGAAGAAAGCAAATTTTCAATTCTACGAGCCCCTTTCACCGTAAGACTCAAAAGCCCGTATGCGGGCACGATTCTCGCAAGAACACAGCCGTCCAAACTGATTTTATAGAAAGGAAACTTCCCGGTTATTTTTATTCTTTCTCCTTCTTTTCTCGCAACAAGCTCGCTTCCGGCACCGATACCGAACTGAAAATCAGCCATTGCTTTTATCACACCCGCTTTCATTTCAAATCCCGACAGCCTCTTTCTTTCACCACATAACTCTGCTATCTGTTCCATCAGTCGGTTCAAAGCTACTTTTGAAGTCGCTTCTTCGCCGTTCTCGCAGGTGTACACAATTTCTATGCACAAATCCTCTGCAACGCTTGAGCATATTTCTTTATACGCACCGCTGAGATGTGCAACCACCGTGTCGTAATTTGTCAAATTCCTCTCAAGATATGCACGCAAGCACGAGGATACCCATTCTCGCTCCTCCGCATCCCAGTATCCGGTTACGGGAATATCGTAGAATGCGGCGGGATAAACCACTTCAAGCTCTCTTGGAACAACACCAGGCGGGGACGTTAAAATCAACTCATGAATATGACCTCTATAATCTGCAATCGCATCTATGAATTTCGTATGAGAAGGCGATGTAGAATAAGGCTTTCTCGCTGAACACGGCAATATCAGCAAGATTTGCCTCGCAGGCGGTTCATACCTTTCCAGAACACGATTCGCAAACCTCTTTACTTCTACACGCTTTAACGATTCCATCGTGTTCGCTTTCATGCATTCTCTCCGGGCAACGGGCGTTCTGAGCTCAAAATACGCATCCTCATCGAGGTCAATGATTCTTAACACTGCGGTTAAAAACGTTGAAGACCTCACCTTCATCTCCACGTACTCACGCAAATTGCCTGCTCTTATACGCTCTTTTGCCTTTTTCACCTCTTTATCCAGCAGCAGCGTGTTATGTCTTGCGAGCAACAACGCCCGTTCCTTAAAATCCTTTACCCTTAACTCGGCTACACTTAAAGAAGCGCAAACATTACAATTGCATGGCAACTCCTCCAATTCGGTTAATCTTATTTCACCTTCCTCCACCTGATAAATACCCTGATAGCCTTTTATCACCGCATTCGTGTCGTCTATTATATCCACGCCCATGTAAAACAGCAATGCGGCATTCTCCGCAGTCGCTATCGCAGGAACCCACAATGCTACGTCAGGTGGTATTGCGTTTCTCGCATCAATGATTCTGCGAACAAAATCCCTTGGGCTGTTTAGCATGTTAGAAGCGATGGAGAGCACGAAAAAATCAACAAACAAAGAAGGGATTGCATCTTTCACTTTCGTAAATAAAGGGTGCACTTCAGGCACAAGGACCGCGCCTCGTGGAACGTTCCACAGGTCTTCCGAAGATAAATCTTTAAAATTTGCATTTTCTGCATTAATCACTTCGAGTTCTTCTTCATCGGCACTTAAAGAATCAACTCGGAACAGCAGAGGCGTTTGCACAACTCCACTTAGCAGCAGTTTCCCTATTCTCGCCGCACCGTCTCTCTTTCTTACCTCGTAAAACTTGCTCATCTTTCCAAATACCTATCTGCATTTTTATAATCAAACTCCTCCGCATCAAGCACGTTCTTTATGAAGTTAAACAATTTCTTCCTTGTATCCATTGAAATATTAGGATACCATACCGGAGAAGCAACCACGAGCCCTCTAAACGCATAAAATGGCTGTATCACCTCCAGCAACTCGTAATCGCCTGATTTATCAAGATACACGTCAAAGAACAGCTCAAATAACCGCTTAAAATCGCTATCAATCGCTTCACCATCAGTTTTGAGCAGCCCGAAAAAGAGATAATTTATGGTCATCGAGGAAACGTCGTCAGCGGCTTCTCCCCATTCTCCTCTGCTCCTATCAAGCACCGTAAAATCCGTTCCTTTGCGGAACATAACGTTCCAGGGATGGAAATCGCCATGAACCATACACAACCTCTTTGCTCTCTCCTTCAGCCTCCATCGCCAGTCTATGCTCTTCTTCTCTATATCCTTCAGTTCTTCGCCCGTTATGAACTCACTTCCGGGTGGATAACTGTCCGTAAGCCCGAATATACATTCGCTATGCCCTACTAACTCCCTTATCCTTCGCACATAAAGTCGTGCATCGTCTTTCTTCACGGCATGTATATCAGCCAAATAGGACGCCAGAGCAGACACTCTCTCTTCATCTTCTTTTCTTAATTCTCCACCCGCTTTTAACCTATCCAGATCCTTAACGTATTCTTCGCCTTCCACTTTATCGCATACGATGAAATACTCCTCCGCGTCACTTGCTGATTCCATCCTCCCGTCTTTCGTAAAGTAACCAACGTCGAGCGAGTTCACGTGTTTCGGCAGCTTATTGAACGCATGGTGCTGCCATATCAATATTTGCGCACGGTCAGAGAGGTGGTCGTGCCCGAACCCGTTCCTCTTCATCGAGGAGATAACAACCTCTTTTATTTCCCCCTCGCCGGTCTCAAACTCCACGAGGTAAGGTTTGCCATACCCGAACCCTTTTATTTCTCGCTCTTCTTCCTGCTTTGACTTCGATTCCAGCCCCAACTCCCTCACGTTTAGTATTCGCAAAGGAGTTGTAAACTGGTTTGCCAGGTAGTTTTGTATTTTTTCCTTGTTCAACATAACTCTGTATCACTCCAGTGGAAACATACCCACAAGCATACTATTATATATATGATATCTATTTTTATCTTTTACACTGGAATTTGCTTTTGAGATAAAGTGGGGTAGAGATAAAATATGGAAAACCTGTTCGAGGATCTGATGAATGGAGGTAAGATATTTGCGAATAGAGAGGTGCTTCGTCCTACGTATATCCCTCAAAATCTACCACATCGGAGGAAACAAATAAGCGGTTTAGCGAATACGCTATCAGCGGCGTTAAAGAAAGAAACACCTTCAAATATATTGATCTACGGTAAGACAGGGACGGGTAAGACCGCTACGGTAAAATACGTGAGCAAGGAATTAGAAGAGATGGGGAAGAAGAGGGGCAGTAAATGCGTTATGCTCTATATCAACAGCGAGGTATTTGATACGCAGTATCGAGTTTTTGCTTATCTCGCGAGGGTGTTCAATAAGCGCGTTCCGATGATAGGATGGCCGACGGATATGGTGTATTCCGAGTTCAAGGCAGGGATAGATACAGAAGATAGATGCGTAATCGTGATATTGGATGAGGTGGACAAATTAGCAATCAAAGGAGATGGAGCGTTATATAACCTTTCGAGAATAAACAGCGAGCTAAATAATGCAAAGGTAAGCATGATAGGTATTTCGAATGACCTGACCTTCACGGATCTATTAGACCCGAGGGTGAAGTCGTCGTTAGGCGAGGAAGAGATAATATTTCCGCCTTACAATGCCGAGCAGTTAAAGGATATTTTGGGTGAGAGGGCGGAAAAGGCGTTCAATGACTCTGTGATAGACGACACGGTGATACCGCTATGCGCTGCTTTTGCTGCCCAGGAGCATGGAGACGCAAGGCGTGCTCTTGACCTGCTGCGTGTATCCGGGGAAATTGCAGAGCGAACGGAATCTGACAAGGTAACTGAGGCGCACGTGCGGTTTGCAAATGAAAAGATAGAAGCGAATAGGATTGTTGAGGTGGTAAAAACACTGCCGCTGCAATCAAAAATCGTGTTAAACAGCGTGCTACTGCTAAACAGGGAAAGGAACAGAAGGCGCTTCTCCAGCGGTGAGGTCTATAATATGTATCGGAGAGTGTGTAACCATTTAGGCATGGAGCCGTTAACGCAGCGACGTGTTACCGATCTGGTCTCGGAGTTGGACATTCTGGGATTGATAAACGCAGTGATTATAAGCAGAGGGAGATATGGTAGGACAAAGGAGATTTCATTAAGTGTGCCAGAAGAGAGTGTGCAGCCTGTCTTGCTTGAAGACTATAAGCTTAAAGCGATATCTAATATCAGAGTGAGAGCGCAAGTAACATTGTAGGGGGAATGAAAGATGAGCGAGGAAGAAGAAAAGGCAAAGTCGATGTCGGCGTATGTCAAGTTTGAGGTGCCGGAAGAGTTGCAAAGTAAGTCGTTAGAGGCGTTGGATTTGGCGCGGACGACGGGCAGCGTAAAGAAGGGGACAAATGAAACCACGAAGACCATAGAAAGAGGAATGGCAAAGTTAGTGCTGATAGGTGAGGACGTAACTCCTGTGGAGATAGTAATGCATATTCCACCGTTATGCGAAGAGAAAGGCACGCCGTACTTGTATGTGAAAAGCCAGAAAGATTTAGGGGCTGCTTGTGGTATAAACAAAGGTTGCGCATCTGCTGCCGTCGTTGACCCTGGAAGAGCAGAGGAAGTGATTGAAGGGATTATAGGGGAGTTAAAGGGGATAAAGGTGTGAGGCGAGGGCAAAGAAGGGTGTAGGAAGAAAGAGATGGGCGATGATAGGGGAACACCTGCCGAGGTAATAGAAGTGGTAGGTAGGACGGGAATGCATGGCGAATCCACGCAGATAAAGTGTAAGGTACTGGAAGGGCAGAATAAAGGAAGGATAATAACGAGGAATTGTAGAGGACCTATAAGAACGGGTGACGTTATTGTGCTGCTGGAGACAGATAGAGAAGTGAGGAAATTACTGAGGAGATGAGAGGAGAAGATGGAGAAGAAATGCTCTTTTTGTGATTTGTCAATAGAGCCAGGCAGAGGGAAGATGTATGTAAAGCGAGATGGAACGGTTTTTTATTTTTGTAGTTCTAAGTGCGAGAGAAACATGATAAAGCTGGGGAGAAAAAGAAGGAAGGTGAAGTGGGCTGCGAAAGCAACTACTCACAAGATTGACGCAGAAGAAAGATTATGAGATGCGAGAGAACCTTTTTGATGATAAAGCCAGAGGGAGTAGCGCGAGGTCTTATAGGCGAAATAATAGGGCGATTCGAAAGGAAGGGATTTGGTATAGTAGCGCTGAAGCTTTCGACGATAAGCAGAGCGGTGGCAGAAAAGCAATATGAGGAGCATCGAGGAAAGGATTTTTTCGAGGGCTTGGTTTCCTACATGTCCTCAGCTCCAACGGTATCAATGGTCATCGAGGGTGAGAATGCAATCGCAGTGGCGAGGGAAATGGCAGGCGTTACGGACCCAAAACTTGCAAAGCCGGGAACCATAAGAGGGGACTATGGCTTAGACGTGCAGCGGAACGTAATACACGCATCGGATTCCGAAGAATCCGCGAGGCGCGAAATATCCATTCATTTTGAGAACTGATGATGCCGTTTTTCTTATGCAGAAAGAGGCGATGTTCTACGAGGAACTGGAAGGTAGCACAGTTAGATGTCACCTATGCCCGCATCTTTGCAAGATAAACGAATCGAAGAGTGGGATATGCGGAGTTAGAGAAAACAGGGACGGTGTCCTTTACAGCAGGGTCTATGGAAAGGCGGTTGCGAGGGCGGTTGACCCAATAGAGAAGAAACCACTCTTCCATTTCCATCCCGGCTCAACTGCGTATTCGATTGCTACGGTTGGATGTAACTTCAGGTGTAAGAACTGCCAGAACTTCACGATTTCTCAGATGCCTAAAGAAGATGAGAAACAGATAGTGGGAGAAGACGCATCGCCTCGTGAGATTGTTGCAGCAGCCAGGCAATATGGTTGTAGAAGCATCGCATACACTTACACCGAGCCGACCATCTTTTTCGAATACGCCTATGACATTGCCCGATTGGCAAGTAAAGAAGGGATATGCAATGTCTTTATCACAAACGGGTATATTACGGAAGAGGCTATACGTGCTATCGTGCCTTATTTGGATGCGGTAAACGTGGACCTGAAAGGGCTATCAGAAGACCTGTATCTAAAGAATTGCGGAGGTCACCTGAAACCCGTGCTCGAAGCGATAAAGCTGTACAAGAGTTTGGGCGTTTTGGTGGAAGTAACTACGCTGGTTATACCGACGTTGAATGATTCGGAAAAAGATTTCAGAGGGGTCGCCGAGTTCATCAAAAGTGTAGGCGTGGACGTCCCATGGCATATTTCACAGTTCTACCCCACATATAAGCTAACGCATCTTCCTCCAACACCGGTTACAACCTTACGCGAGGCGAGGGAAATTGGGTTAGAGGTAGGCTTGAGATACGTGTATGAGGGTAACGTTCCAGGTGAGGGAGGAGAGAATACCTACTGCTATCAGTGCGGAGAGTTGCTAATCCAACGGTATGGATTTCAAATCATAGAGAATAAAATAAGAGATTCAAAATGCCCAAGTTGTGGTGCTACCATAGATGGCATGTTATAAGTTTATCCGTTTGGCTGCCAAGTTTTTTCTGTTACACTTGCTCATTAGAGCGAGGCTGGGAAGTACTCTTTGACCGTGATCAGCGGTTTCCCTTTGGTAATGATGTTATACGTTCTCCATAGGTAGGGTCCAGGACGAGCTAATAGCTCCCCAAGATGACGGTCGCTACTCAAGTAGCCGACATCCAGGATCTCTCGCCTCGCTTCGATTCTGTGCTTTTGCATAATCTTGCCGATGGGGATGTCGGCTCTCATCAGGTCGGCTTTGAAGGCGGGCTTTAGCCTCGATAGAGGTGTGTAAGACCGTGCATAGAGGAGCGGCGAACCATCCGAGCTTCTAACGATTGTGATGTCACGCTCGTTTGCCGGTTCTCCAACGTCTATCGCAAGTAGGTCTGCTGCTTCCCGAGGGCAAGGAATCACTGATTGCTGGATTGTGCGAAGCGTAACCTCGCAGCATGAGATTAGCTCCAGAAGATTCGTCATGGAACCGTCATGGCCGAGTAATATTCTATGGATTGGAAGTAGCCCATGACTGCTGCTTAGCGACCAAATCTTCGCAGTAGGGACATCCACGTGCCTCTGAGCCTCAGGCAAAAATGTTTTAGGCTTTTTCATCATTAAATTAAACGTTATATAAATAGTTTGAATGTTTGTTATATTGATATGCCCCGACCGCGATTAGACATTGGATGGAAAGGTATGCACACAAATTTTACATCACCTGTACAGGTTCATTTGAGTCTAATTAGGTTTTTCCTGCCCTTCATTACCTTTTCTATGCGCCCGTTTTCTTTTAATGAATTTAGCAAAGCACTCGTTTTCGATTTGGAAAAACCCGTTTTTTCTATTATATCAGATTGATATAGAACTCCTCCGGCATCCTTCAGTATTTCGAGAATCGTATCTTCGTCAGTTTTTAGTATCTCCTCCTCTATGATCTTCTTTTCTCGTTTCTTTTTCTTTTTATAGGTAATCCCACCAGCGATGATAATTGCTACTACGCCTATTACACTGATCGCGACCCATACGACCCGGAATGTTAATCGAAGTACAACACTTGGTTCGCCTGAGTTAAAGTCTCTTAACCCATACCAAATTAATTCATTAGCCCTTACAGCATCAGGCTCAGGACTCACTGCTTCAACTTTATATTCGCCTGGATATGTGATAATCAAAGCATTATCTTTAGAAAGATATAATCCCCCGGCAAATGCATCGCCAGCGATAATCCTCTTATCTTCGGTCGTGGCAAAGCCAATCCATTTGAATTGATATATAACCACACCGTATCTACCTGTTGGCATGTCCTTTACATCGAAAGATATATTAAAATTTCGGGCTGCCATACCCCGCCCAGTTGATGCCTCCGCCTCACTAACAATCGCATTTATCTTGTTCGAAAAATATTCCAACTCGCTTTGGTTGGATTCAAGAGCTGAAACATATTCATTAAACGCCTTCTCATCACTTTGAGTTGTCAATCCAATTCGATCTTCTATGCTCCAAATTGCCGATCCATCCCCCATAATATCTATCGTATATGTGGTTTTATACTCGTCTCCTTGAGCTAAAGTAGGCATAACTGAGTAACACGTCATACTCAAAACGACCAGTGCCAGGATGGAGAAATATCTACGTGACATTGCTATTAGAATAAATAATAAAAAGGGAATAGATAAGCCTTTTGGTTACCTATCCCATATTCTTTTATTGTTCTGCTGTGGCTGCCCGCTGTCTCCCCTTTGCAGGTGTCTCTTCAGGTCGCTCTTGTGCAGGTGTCTCTTCGGGTCTCATCTTGGCTATCACGCGATCCAGCGTATCCTCAGCAGTTCTGCTGTTGTTCAAAGCCCTTCGTAGCGCTGGTTTGCATTGCTCCGGCATGTTTGGATCGCCGATTAGACCTTGTAACTCTGTTTCATGTTTGCTGAGCATCTGCCGTGCGTGTTGACGCCCTTCTTCAGTGAGGGTTGCCTTATCCATTGTCTCGTTGATGTCTTTCATCTTCGCCATGTATAGCTCCATTGCCCCTTTAGCCGCTTCTAAGTCACCCTTTTCCATCATCGCCTTTGCCTCCGCAACTTTCTCTCCCGCATATCTTGCCTGTATCTTCAGCACGTTGTCTGACAACACCATATCTACCGCTTTACTATTCTCTACTGCTCTCTGTAATGCAGACTTTGCCTGCTCCGACATGTTTGAATCGCCGATTAGACCTTGTAACACTCTTTCATGTTTGCGGACCATCAGCCATGCGCGTTGAAGCCCTTCTTCAGTGACATCTGGCTTGGTTGCTGTCGCATCAATAGCTGCTGCCTTTGCCGTATATCCTTCCATCGCTTTTTCTGCTGCTTCATGCTTGCCTTTTTCCATCATTGCCTTTGCCTCAGCTATTCTTTCTTCTGCATGCGCCGCTTGTTTGTCGAGCTTTGCATCAGCACTAAGCGATACCGCTTCATCTATGTTCTCGAACGCGATTTTTAGCCCATATAATGCGTTGTCTGGACCAAATCTTCCCTGATAAGGCGGAACGTCTTCTTGTGCAGCGCTGACTGGCGTAAATGACATGACAAGCATGACCATTACACCAATTGCAATAGTTTTTCCTCTTTTTTGCTTTTAAATCCCATTTCAGCCATCTCCAAAAGGCAAATTTTTAACCAATTGACTTATTTCTTCACGCTCTGGTTTGGTCTTTTTTTCATAAATCTCTCTCAATTTTGTCATTTCATCCGTTGAAAGGTATCTAATTCCTTCGTTAGTTATTAAACACATGTCCGTTGATTTTCCTACTCCCTGGGATACTTCTGCATTTCTCTTTGCTTCGTAAACTAAATATACTGCGTGATTTACAGAGTTTTTAGGCGTATAATTGTTTAACATAAATGTTGAAAGGGCATGAAGTTCACCAGACCCAATTGCGTGGTATCCCAATGAATCATAACAGTCCGAAACACCAGGATCACGAACACCATGAATATGCGCACCTTCACTATCTAATCCTACAATTAGAATCTCCAATTCATATTCTGCCGATTCTATTTGTCTATCTGTACCGATAACGATCTCAGCAGGTAATGAATTTGCATACTCCTTATAAAACGACTCCAAAGTCATCCCCTTTGGTTTGAGATATAGCTCTTCTACCCTATTTTTTCTTTGTTCCACAAAACTGTCCTTAATGCTCTTGGTGATTAATGAAACCAATGGCCTGGAGATGCTGGCAAGGTTAGATTTCACCTCCCTAAAGAGTTCTGTATGGGCTAAAGCTGAACCTGCCGTGAGGGCTACGCAAGTGTCTGAAAGTTCCTCTATTTTTGGTGTATCATGTTCAAACTCGATTGGCGGATAATATAAATTAATGCGTGCTATGAAATAACATATAAATATGCCAAAGAAAGATTATTACGAGATACTCGGCGTTAGCAGAGACGCCAAAGAGAAGGATATTAAAAAAGCATATCGAAGATTGGCAAAGCAATACCACCCTGATACGTATAAAGGGGATAAAAAAGAGGCGGAAGAGAAATTCAAGGAGATTTCAGAGGCATACGAAGTGCTCGTGGACAATGATAAACGAGCGAAGTATGACCAAATTGGGCACAGGGTAGTGGATGAAGCTTTTGGACCGGAAGGTTTCGATTGGACTCACTTCACGCATTACCGGGACGTTGAAGACATCTTCGGGAGCGCAATATATGATTCGTTCTTCAGGTCTGCATCCAGCCCCGGGTTTACGAGTCGCGGTGGTATATTTGACGTTCTCTTTGGGACTGGAGAAGGGATACAAAAACCGGTTCGCGGCGTTGACGTGCGTTTGGTTTTGAATATTACGCTGGAAGATGCAGCTATGGGTGCGGAGAAGACGATTGAAGTCCCGATGGCACGGATATGTAAGGCTTGTGGAGGCTCAGGAACTCGTTCCGGGAAACCGAGTGGATGCGCCTATTGCGAAGGCACCGGTCAGATAAGAAACGTGCAAACGAGGGGGAATACACGTGTGATAACAGCTGCGGTTTGTCCTCAGTGTAAAGGCACAGGGCGAGCCACTTACGACCTCTGCGACACATGCGGAGGAACGAGCAGCGTCCAAAAGCGAACAAAGATATTGCTTAAGATTAAGAATGGTGTTGATTCGGGCTACGAGATAAAGATTCCAAAGGCTGGAAAGCCCGCTGAGTCCGCGAACGGCGGAGAACCCGGCGACCTGTACGTGGCATTAAACGTTTTACCGCATCCGGTATTCGAAAGGCGTGGAGATGACCTTTATATGAGAACGCCGATAAGTTTCGTCCAGGCTGCCTTAGGTGGTGAAATTACAGTCACGACAATAGAGGGCAAGCAAGTGCAGGTAAAAATTCCGGCGGAAACGCAGACAGATACCAAATTTCGCCTGCACGGGCTGGGAATGCCGCGACTCGATGGTGGGGGTCGTGGGGACTTATATGTGCGGGTTATTGTACGGACGCCGGGGAATCTTACTGCGAGGCAGACGGAACTGTTACGTGAGGCATTGGTTGGTGCGTAGAAATCTTTTGACCTATTTTTTAGAGGAAATGAACTAAATAGGACTATTCTAAACCTTTTTGAACTAAACAGGATTTTCCGGATTAATTATGAAAAAACAGGACTTTAGAAAGCTTTATTTACCCAAAAAACGTAATATAGAACTC
>JABUBN010000111.1_pt1 | contig 20603 bp, 24 predicted proteins | sample 7240341 | NCBI WGS metagenome assembly JABUBN01 (sample SAMN07256345, study PRJNA390944) | subsurface metagenome | isolation source: Methane hydrate marine sediment | place: Pacific Ocean: Eastern North Pacific, ODP site | reverse complement strand
AATAGATCACGAATTGGGTGCTCTAATAGCAAATCAATATCAAAACCAAGCATCTGGAGCGTTTGCACATATTCAGTTCTCATTGCGCCTCCGCAAAAATATCTTTGATAGTACTCCATGTAATCAGCAACTATGGGAATACCACATAATAAATGTGGAGGATGCTCTCGTGCAGTCTTATATTGGATTCCTCCGAGCGCTGAAATTCCCCACATGCCAATCTTAGCATTACACCAACTCTGCTGTGCAATCCACTCCACACAATCATACCCATCCTCACCATAATTGGGATTTTCCACTGCTGCTCCGGACGAACCATAAAAACCCCGCCAGTCAACAATAATAAAGGTGTAATCATCAGTATTTAGAGGAAGCCCAAGAATTTGATACCATAGCTTGTTATAAGGTGTCTTAATGAGTATAACTGGAAAGGGTTGCGCTGTATCAGGGGAATACACATCAGCAGCAAGATATTCGCCATCACGCATAGGTATCCAGGTAGAAAAGAAGTCATCTGAATACAGGCTTCCAGAAAACAGAAATACAAAGAATATTATAAAGCATGATTTCTTGGACATTATATGTTCCTTCACAAGCAGTATATATCATTATAGTTTGAGCTGAAACAATGTCAAGCCAAATTGTGGAATGACTTTGTTATCAGAACAATTATGAAAAAATTAGGAATTTTATAAATAATCTGGTTTAAGATAATAACTATCAATCTTTGGCATAGAAGTTACACTTACGAATACTGAAATCATGTCATTTATATACATCTCCTCTAAATCCTATTTCATGAACCTTTAATATTTTGTTTTTATCGTCTATACTGAAAATTACCCTTATTTGTCCAATTTTCAACCTATAAAACCCTTTCCATTCTCCTTTCAATTTCCGTATATCTGCATATAAAGGATTCTTGTTATCTAACCAATCTCCAATATTTTTTATCTTTCTCTTCACTGAATTTGAGGTTTTTACATTCAGTTTTCCTAAGACCTTTAAACTTTCTTTGCTAAATTTGTATTTATACATATTATATTATAATGATTAAACTCGATTTTGGGGAATTTTTATGATTTTGTTTGCCGAATTTGTATTCCCACACTTTATAAATCTTGCTTCACGAATTTTTGATTTTTATACTTTTTCGGTGTTCCAAATAACTTTTTTATTTCCTCCATTTCTCCTTCTTCCACATAAGGAACAAGTTCCAATTTTAATCTCTGTACATTTTCATCTAAAGCTTCTACCACTGCTTTCTTAATCAGTTTGTATAACTTCTTCTCTTCCACTGAAGTTAAAGTCATATTCCTCCTTTGAATATTTCACTATTTTATATAATAATTTTATCTATTATTTATTAGAAGTCAATGGTGTTATTCAAATTTTTTCGTAAATCCCGACAATCAATATAATAGCCATCGTAATCCAAGATTTTAAGAACAATTCGTTCAATGAGATTAAGTAAACTAAAATATTCCTTGAGGTCTGTATTAGAATCTCCTGGCAATTTACCAGTATGAATTATTTTTTCTCTTATACCTGTGTGCCATTGCGCAGACAGAGCAGGAAGTGGCAATGGCAAAAGAGTAACATAATTCCAGGATGTGTCTATATTATCCTTTCTCCAGTTTCTATAATTTCTTTGACAAATGGATTGGATAATGAAAATTCTTTTTTTGTAAAAGGATGGGGTTCAATTCTCAAATCAACGCCCCGTCTTAATCGCATTAAACTGAGACGGTCATTAATTATATCACCTTTAAAATCATTTGATACAATTGCTAAATCTATATCGCTGTCTTTAGTAAACCTGTTTTTTGCACATGAACCAAAAAGATAAGCTCTACTTATACAGATATTTTTTTCTCTTAATACATCTAAATATGCTCTAATTGTTTTATAGTCTTTATCGGAGATATTTATCCAGTAATTAATTATTTCTCCTTTTTTCATTACGATAAAGTATACCCAATATATAACAGGCGTCAAGTCTTTGGATCGCTTATAGATAATTACAATCCAATGATTAATTGCCACTTCATAATCGTTTAGCATTATTTATGCTAATCGTCTTTGTGAAACACATCTATCAGGGTATAGCAATTTCTTGAGATTGCTTCGTCGCTTCACTCCTCGCAATGACAAAAGAATAATGAGATTCAAAATATTCAGTTTCTAGTGTGTATCAGTTGACAAATCTGTAAATTTAAATATACTCACAACCATGAATAGAACATTATTAATTATTAAAACTGATGCTGTGAAGAGAAATTTGATCGGCAATATTTTGAAACAAATCCTTGATGCCGAATTTAAGATGCTTGGCATGAAAATGGTATGGCTCACCAAAGAGCAGGGTGGCGAATTCTACGAGATTCATAAAGGAAAAGATTTTTATGACTGGCTTACTAATTTTATCTCTTCCGGTCCGATTGTTGTCTGCTGTCTTGAGCATTCTGAAGGACCCAAAAAACTGCGCGAAGTCGTTGGTGCTACAGATCCCAAAAAAGCAACCCAGGGTACTGTTAGAAATCTCTATGGAACGTCAGTAGGCGAAAATGTTGTTCACGCCTCGGCACCTGATGAAAACCCAGAGCGAGAAATAAAATTTTTCTTTAACGAGAAAGAACTGTTCGAATACTAGATGAATTAATCCTTTTACGTAATACGGCATCGCTGCCCGTATCGTTATTCGTTTATTGTTTGTCGTTTTATTTTTAGCCGTATAACGATGCCTTAAGACCATACAGGCCGCCATGCCGTATAACGAACACCCTCCAATTCAATTTAATCCCCTCTTGACGAATTTTCATTTCTGACTAAAATGTAACATATGAAACTAATTTTATTTGTAATATTCCTGATCATGTCATGTCCCCGCCCGGGAATAAAAAAGATATCTGAACCCGATTATTTAAAAGAAGCACTGCGTAGTCACAAAGATAATTCCCTTTATGCATATAATATGTTAAAAGATTCTGTAACAAGTGTTGAACATACGAATGAACGGGCTGAAATTTTAGTCAAAATATATATTGAACAGCGTGAATATGAACGCGCTGCAGTATTGTTGGATAGTGTTAGCTGGTCAATATATGTAACCCAGTATGAAACTAATATCATCTTACTGAAAACACAAAGATGGAATATGCTTGTCGAAAAAACCACGGATGATTTGTTAAAGGGAATCGCTTATTACCATCTCAATAAATACCCTCAGGCAATGGAATTTCTATCAAAACCCTTGAAACCGGATGATTACCGAATGGTATATTTGGCAAAGGTTTACGAACATTTGGGTGATTTCGATAAAGCCCTTGGTGTATTAATTGCTATTGATACAGTAAGTACTTATCTCTATTCTGATTATCAAAAGCTTTTATTCAATGTTCTTTTAAATCTTGAAGATTTGAATACTGTCCAAAAAGAACTTAAAAAATTAGAAAAAACAAGTTTACAAGAGTTTATATTACTCAAAATATTTGAAAAGAAAAAAGATAGAAAGAATTTAAAAAAGACAGCATGGAACCTGGTTAAAAAATATCCAGAGTCTGAAGGTGCATACTATTCTTTACAATTGATAAAACCAAAAAATAAATCAAACCACAAATCATTCGGTATGGTCTACTACCATCACGGTAACTACGACAAGGCACTGGAACATTTTTCGAAATCAAACGCTGACGATGCAGTCAATTACTATACCGGGAGAATATATTATAACCGGAGCAGTTACTCTTTGTCTTTAAAGTACCTGGCACGCAGCAATTGGACCGCTGCATATTACTATCGAGGAAGGGTTTATGAAAAACTCAACAGCTATGCAAAAGCTATTGCGATCTACGACTCTTTGCAGATCATAAACAAAAAATCTGATTATGCAAAACGTGCTCTCAAGAGAAAAGCTTTTTTATATGAAGATATCGGCGACACGTTGAGGGCAGTAGAGACGTTTCTGGCGATAAATGAAAAGAACACACGTTTCCGAGCGGCAATGCAGCTATTTAGAATCGGCAAGCTGGTGAAAGCAGATTCAATACTAAAAGTCAGCACAGACCCTGAATTTCTCTATTGGCGCATAAGGATCAAAGATCGGCTGGGCCAATCAACTGAGGATCTAAGAAATCATCTGGCTGACATGTTCCCGTTGTCCTACTACAATCTGGTCCGAAATAGAAATGATCTCGTCTTCGATACCCTGGCACTAGATGAATGGATGGGTAATTTTGCGGACAGCATAACCTCATTCAGTTATAGTGACTCACAGCACATAGCAAAGGCGATTAGATACTTTAAACTCAATGAAATGAATTTCGGCATGAAGGAATTAGATATGGTTGAAGATAAAAGCCCCCAAGACCTTCTTCACCTGAGTAGACTTTGTGCCCAGTATGGTGCAGACCGGTATTCTATCCTCTTCAGTTTACGCGTGAAAAAAGCGGCGAAAAACAAAAATATCATGGAGTGGCCCTATGAACTCTTCAGATTGATGTATCCAGTCCGCTACACCTTCACGATTATGGACCAGCAGATTGAATTGAGTCTATGTCTCGCAATGATCTGGCAGGAAAGTCTGTTCGACCCCGAGGCATTATCTTCAGCCAATGCAAAAGGATTAATGCAAATCATACCGCCCACAGCCCGAGCCATTGCGAGTGACCTCAAGGTTCAATCCTATTCACTTAATGATCCATCAGTATCAATCAGATTCGGCTGTTATTATTTTACAAAACTATTAAATGATTTCAACTCAGTACCATTATCCTTAGCCGGGTACAATGCCGGGCCTGTACGTGCAAAAAGATGGATAAAACAAGACCCCAATTACGAGATTGACGAATTTATCGAGTTAATTCCTTATAATGAGACGAGAAATTACGTGAAGTCTATATTGAACCGCAGAATTATATATAAAAAACTCGTTGGTATATAATCTGGTATCTCAAATATTATGACGTTTCCGAAGTTTTTTTCTTCTTGCAAAATAATTCTCGGCTAAGGAGAAATATTGCTCCTACTGTAATACATGCGTCTGCAAAATTATACGTAAACCAACGTAAATTACCTATTCCCATATCAATAAAATCTATTACATAATCCAACCTTACGCGGTCAAAAATATTGCCGAGTGCTCCACCAATGATAATACTAAAAACTATTACACTGGTTCTGTCTTTAAGCGATAAGCCAACATAAGTTAAAATAAAAATACCGATAATTGAAAAAATGTAGTACAAAATATTTGGTCCGAATGAAATACTAAAAACTCCATAGGGATTATACGTAAGCTTAAAACGTAAAAAAGAGCCGATTACATTCGCCGGCGGGTCAAAAGGTGTCAGAAAATTTACTATTAATAACTTTGAAATTTGGTCAATTAAAAGTGTTACTATAATAATTACAAAAAAAAGTTTTACATTCCTTTTCAGAATCATTGAATTATATGATGTATATTATTAAGCTATCTCTTTAATTCGTTAGAGCACTTAATACACAATCTTGCTTGAGGTATAAACTTCAGTCGTCTTTTACCAATTGCCTTATTACAATTTTCGCAAAAGCCATACTTATCTTGATTAATTTTCTGCAAAGCCAGGTCTATCTCAGAAAGTGCCTCACTGCCCGATGAAAGAATTTGAGAAGTTACTTCCCGCCTTTCTGTTTCAGTACCCTGATCTGCCATATGATTAGAATAGGCAGAAAGATCACCCGACGTTTCAAGCTGTGTTTTTGCTATTTGCTCGCCTTCGTACTTTAATTCTTTTAGAAGTTTTTTCCTTTCCTCAATCAATCTTTTTTCAAACTGCTTTAGCTCTGACTTCTTCGTTTTTTGTGTCATTTTATTTTCTCCTTTAACATATTTAAATACGATTTTGCCTTGATATTGACTGGATCAATTTCTAAAACTTCCTGCCATTGTTTTCTAGCATCAACAAATTTCTGCTGCCGATAATAACAAAGCCCTAAAACGGTTTTTGCGGACAAAAATTTTTCGTTTCTTCTTAAAATATCAAAGATTATTTCCTCGGTATTTTTGTATTCAGATAATTGAAGGTATGCCTTTGCCAACCTTAGTTTTTTATCAAGAAAAGTAGGACCAAGCTGTACTGCCCTCTGGTATTCTTGCTTCGCCTTCTGGTAATCCTGTAACTCATAATAGGTATCACCTAATTGGGTATAGGAATCAGCGAGCCTTGCCTTTAATTGAGGTGAGAATCCCTTTATTCTTGTCTCAAGACTTGCAGCTTGCTCAAACGCCTTTATTGCTTCATCAAACTGGCACTGCTCATTGTATATAATTGCCATATTCACGTACGCCTCGATATACTCAGGATTCAACTCGGTTGCCTTTTTAAAACTATCTATTGCCTTTTCATAATTTCCCGCAAGTGAATATGCAAAACCGAGGGCATTATGAACATCAGGATAATCAGGATAAAGGCTAATAATTTTTATTAATCTCTCTATCGACTTTTTGGTATCTCCCTTTTCATACATTTCGAGCGCTTCAGCGTAAATCTTCTTTGTCTCCTGATCCATGCGCTATTATATCTAATCTGTGATGTTTGTCAATGTCTATATGGTCCCACAAATCGAGACCGGATTTTAATATTCTACTATGACTTTCTAACGGGGTGAACCTTACCAAACTTCGCCTCAACAATCGATTCAATCCCACCGCGCATATTGAATTCACCTCGTACGATTGCCCATTGTGGTTTTACTGTTTTAACAAAATCTTTTAAAATACGATTGACCGCATTCTCATAAAATATGCCAAGATTGCGGTATGCCAGAATGTAATACTTTAATGATTTCAACTCTACAAAATAATTATCCGGTTCATATTCAATAGTAATTGTCCCGGCATCAGGCAAACCAGTACGCGGGCATAATGAAGTGTATTCAGGAATCACAATCGTTATCTTATAGCCCTTAAATTGATTGGGCAAAACCTCTATTTTCGGCATCTTCTCCTTTAAACCCGACACCGCATGTTTCTTAGTATATTTCGCCATAGAATATTATATCGAATTTGCGGGAAATGTCAATTTGCTTTGACATCCATCAGAGCAATTTCAAGAATCTTCTCAATCTGTTTATTTTTTTTGCTGCAAATTGAGGTGTATTCGGATAGCCAAGCTCTGCCAGAAGACCAGAAATTGCTTCACAATCATCCTTTTCAGCATCCCGTATGATTATTTCAATGTTTTTATTCTTCATCCCGTCAAATTAACACAGCTTTAATAACTTCCCGATATAGAAAGCATAAAATATCAAAAGTAACCATCCTTCCCATCTGGTAATCTCTTTATCCTGACTCATAAAAAAGAATAGTAATGATGCGATTAACATCATGGGTAAAGCAAATGTAAGAATATTTTGCGGGATAGTCAAAGTTCCTATTAAAGCAGGTATTCCCATTACGGCAAGGGCATTAAATATATTTGAACCCAATACATTTCCTATTGCAATTTCAGGTCTTCCTTTCCTTGCTGCAGTTATAGTTACGACCAATTCAGGCAATGAAGTTCCCAGAGCAATAGCACTGGCTGCTATTATCTCTTTACTAATATTCAATATCTCTGATAGTTTAATAACAGATTCAATAGTGTACTTTCCTCCCAGAAAGATAAAAAAAGCACTTACGAATAGAATGATTATCGTTTTACGTTCTATATTCCTTCCCTTTAATTTTTGTTCAGTTTCAATACCTGCCCTTTTCTTTTTAGTAGATACAGCGTGGAGAAAATAAACAACAATACCTGCGAGACACAAAATCGCTTCGGGTAATGTGAATGCACCATCCCAAATGGTTGCGGTCAAGAAAAAAGCCGAACCCATTAATAACGGAAGGTCTATATGAATAATTTCATAAATAATTTTTAATTTCCCACCAATTATAGCAGCAAGACCAATAACGAGAAATATGTTGGTTATATTCGACCCGAGCACATTTCCAATCACTATTTCAGAAGAATTCCCTAAGACCGCAAAGATTGATGAAATAATTTCCGGCAATGAAGTTCCAAATGCTACAATTGTAACACCTACAATAAAATCAGGAAGGCCAAAATACAATCCAATTTTTTCAGCAGAGTCAGTAAAATAACCTGCCGCCTTCACCAAAACGAATAAACTTATTATGAATATTATACCCCAGACAAATAGAGGTAACATAATTAGATTGAAGGACTTCTCATTTCGATTACTATTAATCTATTTATTGTATGTTTTTAATTAAATTTAAATCCTTTTTCCGTAAAAAGTTTCAGGCAAACATCTACTATCTCAGGATCATAGAGTTTACCCCGGTTTTCCTTAATTTCATTTAATGCCAGATCAACACCAAAGCTCGAACGATAAGGGCGGTGTGAAGACATGGCTTCAACAACATCAACTACCGCCAGAATTTTTGCCACATGGAGAATATCCTTACCTTTTAACCCCTGGGGATAGCCAGAACCATCCATCCTTTCATGGTGTTGAAGAACAATCTCGGCAATGGGCAATGGAAATTCTATTGTTTTTAGTATCTCATAACCAATCTGGCAATGGGTTTTGATGAGCGCCATCTCTATGTCTGTCAACCTGACAGGTTTGTTTAGAATCTCAGCGGCAACGTATATTTTACCAATATCATGGACCATGCATGCCATTCTCATTCCCTCGATACGTTCTTCTGAAAAACCCATTTCCCTGGCTATAACACAAGCGAGTTGGGTAACGCGCTGCTGATGGCCAGCAGTATATGGATCTCTCTTTTCCGTAGTAGATGCCAGGGCATTTATCGTACCATTCAGTATTTTTTTCAACTTTTTATAGCTCGTTTTAAGCTCTTGTTCAACTTTTTTGCGCTTAGTAATATCTTCGATAATGCCGTCATAATATTTAATTTTTCCTTGTTCATCTTTTACTACAACGGCAAACACCGAGCAAAAAATTGGCTTGCCGTCTTTTTTCTTTAATTGTAATTCTTCGTCTCTAACAAAGCCGTTAGCAAGCATCTTCTCATTAAACCTTTCCCTGTCCTCGGGATTTTGATACAGGTCAGCAACATCTATAGATAGAAATTCATCCTTACTTTCATAGCCAAACATCTTAATAACTGCAGGGTTTGCGTCAATGAATTTTCCTTTAGGTCCAACAGTATTTCTGTATATTCCAACATTGACATTGTTGACAAAGGTCTTATATTTTTCTTCACTTTTGCCTAATGCCTCCTGTGTCTGTTTCTGCTTGGTTATGTCCCGTCCAAAACTTACTGTTCCGACAATTTTACCAGATTTAAACAGAGGCGCTGTGTTTATTGATAAAACAAAAACAGAACCGTCTTTTTTGTAAACATTGACCTCGTAATGTTGAGATTTACCGCTCATCGTCTCAAGAAAAACCTTCTGTATTCTGGGTAGATCCTCAGGAGGTATTAAAGTTGTAAAGTGCTTGCCAAACCCATCATCGAGTTTGTGACCGCTGATCTGTTCTGCCCTCTTATTAACATAGGTGAAATTCCCCTCCAGGTCCAATGTCCAGATCATATCATTAGAATGCTCAATCATGGTGCGATATTTTTCCTCACTCTCTTGCAGCGCTTCTTGTGCCCGTTTCTGCTCGGTTATGTCCCGTCCAAAACTTACTGTTCCGACAATTTTGCCAGATTTAAACAGAGGCGCTGTGTTTACTGACAAAACAAAAACAGAACCGCCTTTTTTGTAAACATTGACCTCGTAATGTTGAGATTTACCGCTCATCGTCTCAAGAAAAACCTTCTGTATTGCCGGTAAGTCCTCAGGATGTAACAATGGTGCAAAACTCTTACCCAACCATTCTGTCAGGTTATAACCGCTTATCTCTTCTGCCCTTTTATTATAGTACGTGAAATTCCCCTGTTCGTCCAGTATCCAGATCATATCATTAGAATGCTCAATCATGATGCGATATTTTTCTTCGCTCTCTTGCAGCGCTTCTTGTGCCCGTTTTTGTTCAGTTATGTCCAGCAGCACTCCAATCGTTCCCTTACATTCACCCTTCTCATTTAACCAGGGAGAAGCATGAATACTTATGTCTCTGAAAGCACCATCTTTACGTTTTATTCTTAGTTCATATTGACTCGCCGCATTCTTTTTCCTTTTTGCGGTCTCTTGACGCACTTTTTCCAATTCATCTCTTGAAATAAATTCACCTAAATTCATACCGATCAATTTTTCTCGGGGATAGCCAAAAATATTACAAAATGCAGAATTGGCAAAAACAATATTTTCATCCAGGTCAACAATACCTAAACCTTCCTGCAGGGTTTCGACCAGGATACGATATCGTCTTTCGCTCTGTGCTAGAGAATCCATAGCCTGTCTCTGTTCAGTAATATCTATGTTCACACCTCTGTATCCAAGAAGATCCCCCTTATCACCAAATACCGGAACCCCACTTGTCGAAAGCCATACTGTTCTACCATTCTTGTGTATGCAGCGATTTATGAATTTACGGAAAGACTGTTTTTTGACAAACATCCTAAATACCTTCTTTTTCAGATTTTTCCGGTCCTCAGGATGAAACAGATCATAAATGTGTATCTTGAGTACTTCCTCGGGTTTATATCCTAAAATAGCTTTAACCGCAGGGCTTGCATAAGTATATTTTCCCGCAAGGTCAAGTTCCCAAATCCACTCGGAAGCATTCTTTGTAATATCTTTAAATCTCTTTTCACTTTGCAGCAGCGTTTTCTTGAGCTTTTTACATTCAGCCTCTGATTTTTTCAATTCTGCAACCCGCTGTCGCAGTTTTGTCAATTCATTCATAATCTCATTATCTGTCTTTTTTCCCACAGACATAAAGACTCAGTGCAATAATCCAGGAAAATCGCAACGATGATTGCTGAAACTCAGAACGAATGTTTTTCATCCGGGTAAATTCCTTTTTTCACTTCGTCTCTATATTGCTGAACAGCTTTGCGAATTTCATCGCCAATATGCGCATATTGTTTTACAAATTTCGGAGTGAAATTCTTAAAAAGCCCGAGTATATCATGCAAAACAAGTACTTGACCATCGCAGTCTGAACCAGCACCAATGCCAATCGTCGGAATTGAAATCGTCTTGGTAATCTTCTTTGCGAGCCGGGAAGGAATCTTTTCCAGAACGATTGAAAAACAACCTGCAGATTCAAGCAGTTCTGCATCCTTAATAAGTCTTGCCCCCTCTTTTTCTGTCCTGCCCTGTAATTTATAACCTCCAAGTTTGTGGATTGACTGGGGAGTCAATCCGATATGCCCCATTACTGGAATCCCTAAGTCCACAAGGCGTTTTATCGTTTCTACAATTGGAGCCCCCCCTTCAAGTTTTACACCACGCGCACCCACCTTCAAAAATCTACCCGCATTGTAGATCGCATCACGTATTGAAGTCTGATACGACAAAAACGGCATATCAGCAATCACCAGTCCATTTTCCACTGCACGGCAAACAACCCTTGTATGATACAACATTTCTTCCATAGTAATGGGCAATGTGTATTTTTCTCCGGCGAATACATTGGCAGCAGAATCTCCAACCAGAATAATATCAATCTCTGATTCATCAAGAATTCGAGCACATGGATAATCATAGGCAGTAAGGCAGACAATCTTCTCCTGCTTCTTTTTCATTGCAATTATGGTTTCTGTAGTTACCATTCTCTAAAAATGATTCTGCGCGGCTCTTTTAAATCTTTGATTTCATTATATATTAAATCTACATCCTTTGAATTTGATATAAAATCGAATCCCTTGACATCTATTATTAAAAGAGGCGATCTATTATAATGGAAGAAAAATGTATTATATGCCTCACATAGCTTTTCTATATACTCATATTCAATCTCTTGTTCAAAGCTCCGGTCACGCTTTTTAATCCTCTTATATAAAAATTCAGGTTCTGCCTGAAGATAAATAACTAAATCAGGCAGGGGAATATCTCTTTCGATCAGTCTGTAGATTTTATCGTATAAAGTGAACTCATCTTCGTTCAGATTTATCTCGGCAAATATTCTATCCTTTATAAAAAGGTAATCAGTTATGACCCGCGATTTAAAAAGATCTATCTGGGCTATTTTTCTCTGCTGTCTGTATCTTGACATAAGAAAATATATCTGGGTATGGAATGCATATTTTGCAGGATCTGAGTAAAATTTTTCAAGAAAAGGGTTCTCTTCAAACTTTTCTAAGATAACACCAGCATGAAATTTATTTGAAAAAATCTTTGCTAAGGACGTTTTACCTGCTCCGATCACACCTTCAATCGCAATAAATCTCAAATCCTTCATCTGCTACTCCTTCAAGATAATCTTTTATCTGTTTATCTGACTGGGGTGGCACAAAATCAAAAGCAATATCAGCAAGAATCTTTACTGCAAATCGGCGGTTATAGAACTCTCTGTGGGGAATTATTAAATCTTTTCTTTTTATAATCTGCCTGCCATAGAACAATATATCGATATCTATTATTCTCGGTCCCCACCTGCGCTCTGTCTTTTTTCTTCCCATGCTCGATTCAATCTTCTTAAGTATATGTAAAAGCCCTATTGGTTTATAATTACATACAATCTCCAGCGCCATATTCAAAAAATCAGGTTGATTATCATTACCCCAGGGTTTTGTTTTATATATTTTTGACTTTTTTATAATCTTGATATTATGCTTTTCAAGATGTTTTTGTGCTTTAATAAGATTTGACTTTAAATCTCCAACATTCGTTCCTATAAGGAGGAAAATTTTCTCCATCTCAATTAGTCTACACGAAACTCAGCACTTGTCAAGAATAAAAAAGGAGAGGCCTTTATTGTATCGAATATAAATACTCTTTATTCTTTTTTAGCTGGTCATAGGAAAAAAATACCACACCGGAAAAAGGTTTTGATTTCACGAATGCCACCTGCCTTTTTATCTGTTGAGGACTTAAAACGTACAAGCCTAAACCTACTGTTACCCGGTGTGGTTCTTTCACTACCTTCAGAATTTCATTTAAATATTTTTCAATATGTTTATTATAAGCCATTAAGCAAACAAAATCTACAAACCCCAAGTTGATCCAATCCATCCAATCCTGAAAATACTCCCGTCGTGCACTAAGATAATTGGGTTTAACGGCAACTGAAATTTGTATGTCCGGTTTATTTTTCTTTAGCTGTTCACTCAAATTTTTTACAAATATTGTTAGATCATTATAGATGAATTCTTGCCATTGTTTTTTTAAATCATCACATCCCCATAAACTGAATCTCATCTTGAATTCGGATTCTGTGAATAAATCATTAGGATCAACATAATATTTTCTCATAAATTTGCTTCTTAAAGAGACGTCATAAATGAATTCTTTGCCGGGATATCGAATATAATCGAGATGAATACCATCAAAATCATACGTGTACATAATCTCCTCAGCAATATTTGTAAGGTATGCTCTGACCTGTGTATTTGCCGGAGAAAGATAGTAACCTTCAATGCCCAGATCTTGTAATTCATTAACATCATAATCAAATATTGATCTCCCGAATTGATCCAGGACATACCAGTTTGGTTGGAGATTGATTAAATGGTTTGGGTTATGGGTCTTTGAAGCATAGCCCCAGGAATAAAATACATTAATCCAGGCTGAAACTTTAATCTTTCGCCGATGTGCTTCACTCAGGAATTCCCTTAACCATGTATCAGAATGTATCTTGCTGGGTGCGTATTTTGAAGGATAATATGCCTCACCCAGGGCAAAGATCTGCAAAAAAATATGGTTGAATTTTCCATCAAGATGTGTAAATATATCATTCTTGTCGGCAATTGACCATCTGGGTATCCACACACCCTTAAAATCTGTATAACAAACGAATAACAGAATAAAAACACCCACACCTTACTGTAACCAAAATCAGCACATTGTCAATCCAAAAATAACGATTTCTTTTTCAGATTACTGTTTACTATTACTGACTACTGCAATCATGCGATTTATCGCAGGATTGGGGTATTGACTTTCCTGTATATTTACATAGAATATGGTAACCAAGGAGGAAAATATGGGATTTACGGGAATAGTAATAATTATTCTTGTCTTAATTGTTATAAGTGCGATTAAGGTACTTAAAGAATACGAAAGGGCCGTAGTATTCAGGCTCGGAAGATTTTCCAAGGTTAAAGGTCCTGGCATTTTTATTCTCTGGCCGGGTATTGATAAAATGGCAAAAGTGTCTCTGAGGGTTCTTGCTATGGATGTACCACCCCAGGACGTTATCACAAAAGACAACATTTCGATAAAGGTTAATGCTGTCGCCTATTTCAGGGTCTTTGAACCATCAAAGGCAATCCTGGAGGTTGAGGATTACCTGTATGCAACAAGCCAACTTTCCCAGACCACACTGCGTAGCGTACTCGGTGAATATGAGCTTGATGAGATTCTAGGACAGCGGGAAAAGATAAACATGAGATTACAAAAGATTCTTGACCAGTCAACTGACCCCTGGGGCATCAAGGTCTCGACTGTCGAGATTAAACATGTGGACATACCCCAGGACATGCAAAGGGCAATTGCCCGTCAGGCTGAAGCAGAAAGGGAAAGAAGGGCAAAGGTAATTCACGCTGCAGGAGAATTGCAGGCTGCTGATAAAATAAATCGGGCAGCAAAAATAATTAGCGAAACGCCGACGGGAATTCAACTCCGCTTCTTGCAGACGCTAAGCGAAATAGCTACTGAAAAGAATTCAACTGTAGTCTTTCCTGTTCCTATCGACCTTTTCACTCCGTTTATTAAGAAGCTCAATGAAAAAGAATGATTGGAGTTTTTCAACAGGAAAGTTTAAAGCTCTTTAATATTGTGGAAGATGTAACAAAAAAATATCTGAATCAAAGTTCACGGCATGCTGGTTTTTTCAAACTACCGCCCAATTCCCATAATCTATTAAGAAAGCAGTACAATGCAATTACTATTCTCAATCATATTGCGGCAAAAAATAGAGGAAAATTCGACCTTAAGATTGGTCTTGTGGATGTCGATATCTATACCCGGGGTATGAATTTTATCTTCGGGTTAGCTGATCCATCAAAAAAAACAGCGCTCGTTTCAACCTATCGCCTAACTGGTAACAAAATGGTGGAACATATTTCAAAAGAGGTCATTCATGAAACAGGTCATTTATTGGGTCTCAGACACTGTTCAAACCCAAAATGCGTAATGCATTTTTCAAATACACTAAATGACACGGAAAACAAGGATATTGTATTTTGTAAAGAGTGCAGGAGGGAAATTGGATAACTATACCTTATTTACCCCGGGACCTATTGATGTACCGGACGAAATCTTAAAAGAAACCTCGAAACCGATTTTTTATCATCGTGAAGAAAAATTTACAGAATTACTTGGCAAAACTGCGGAAAAACTTAAGAAAGTTTTATACAGTAAAGGAAGAATATTCTTTTTTGCGTCTTCAGGTACCGGCGCAATGGAAGCGGCATGCAGTAATATTTTATCGAGCAGCGATAAACCTATTGTCGCGATCTGTGGTAGATTTGGCGAGCGATGGCTCGAGCTTTGCAGAGCATATAATATAAAACCCGTGGTGATAAAAGAGGATTATGGTAAATCAATTATGCCCGAGAAAATCGAAGATATCTTGAAGAAAAAAAGTAAACCTACTGTATTATTTACGACGCTAACTGAAACATCGACTGGTGCTCTTAATGACATAAAATCACTCGGCGAAATTTCAAGGAGATATAACTCATACCTCGTTGTTGATGGTGTTGCAGGCATTGGTGCAGATTTTTGTCCACAGGATGACTGGCACATAGACATTTTGGTCGGGGCATCACAAAAGGCATTGATGTCCCCCCCGGGTATTTCATTTATTTCTGTAAGTGATAGGGCATTTAAAAAAACCGGAAATTCTGATCTGCCAAGATATTATTTTAATCTTGAAATCTATGAAAAATTCAGGGTCAAGAATCAAACTCCATGGACACCGGCGATCACGATTTTTTACGGCTTAAAAAAGGGCATTGAAAATATTCTGGATATAGGCCTGGATAAAAATTTTGATAATCATAAAAAGATGGCGCATTATGTCCGTGAACGTATAAAGAAAATGCAGGTTGAAATTCTACCAGAGAATCCATCTAATGCACTTACCGCCATGAAAATGCCGAAAAATATCGACAGTACTGCAATCATCAAAGAGTTAAAGGAAAAAAGCGGAATACTTTTTGCTAATGGACAGGGAACATTGAAAGGTAAGATAATAAGAATAGGCCATATGGGGAATTATAGTATTGTTAAATTAGAGCGGGCACTTAACCCCCTGGAGAGTGTATTAAACCAACAGAGACGAAGAAAATGAACAGGTATATTAAATTAGGCAATGAAAGCATTGAAATTGAACTTCCGGTTCATGCCCTGTATATTTATCAGGATAGCGAACAGCTCCTTGCTAATATTGCGCCTTTGATAGAAGAAGCAAGCGCGCGGAAAGAAAAGTGTATTTTCATCGGTAAAGAAAAGGATCGTAAGTTTTTGAAAACGAAATTTAAAAAACTAATTAATATAGTAAACAAAGAAATTAGACCTGGAGATTTTGTATCATGGATAAAAAAAGAGTATGATAAATTGCCCAAGAGCTATAACGGATTAAGAATTTTTTTGGAGTGTTCTGAGGACTTTTTGAATTATGAAGATATTCTCGACGACTTAACCACACAACCGGATTTGAGGATATTCACACTATGCCAATATAAAATAACCGATATCACTTCTTCCCAACTCCTTGATGCTCTTAGAAAACATCCCTATGTCTTTGTTGAGCATTTATTAAAACCAAATTGTTTTTACTCAAAGGTAAAATATCGCATATGGCTCGACCCATTAACCGGCATTTTTAACAGAAGATACTTCGAGAATCAGTTAAGTAAAGAATTACAGCGTGCGGCGCGTTATGAACATATCCTTTCAATTTTATTCATTGATATCGATAAGTTTAAAAGGATAAACGACGAGTTCGGGCATCAGGTAGGCGATCACGTACTTCAGGATTTTTCGGAGATTCTTGAGAGAAACGTACGTGGTATAGATGTTGTGGCACGTTATGGTGGAGACGAGTTTGTCATCCTGCTACCAGAAACAGACAAGGTACATGCCGGGAAAACTGCTGAACGGATATTAAACCACATAAAAAACTATGATTTCTTTAAGAATAAATTAAAAGTAAAGGATATCAGTATATCAATAGGCGTTGCCGGTTTTCCTGAAGATGCTGGAGGAACTTACGAACTGATCAAAAAAGCTGACAATGCCCTCAACCAGGCAAAGCGCGAGGGCGGTGGCAAAGTACACATGTATGGGTAGATTATGTACTTCACCTTTTATAAGGAGGTAAAATGCCGATAACACCTTTGGAGATTCGAAAACAAGAATTTAAAAAATCATTGCGAGGATATGACGCTCATGAAATCAGAGAATTTCTTGAAATGGTTTCCACAGAGGTTGAAAATCTGCTGAGAGAAAATGCAAGTTTAACAGAAAAAGTCAGCGATATGGATGCAAAGATTGGCGATTATCGCCGGATGGAGAAAATCCTGCAGGATACACTTACCACTACGCAAAAAGCAGCCGATGAATTAAAAAGTGGTGCAAAAAAGGAAGCAGAAACAATAATTGCCAATGCAAAAATTGAGGCGCAGAGATTTTTAAAAGATGCCCAGACAGAACTTGCCAAAACTAAAGAAGAAACAAAAATGATTGAGCACCAGAAACTGCTTCTTGTTGCAGAATTCAGAGGTCTCTTAGAATCGTATCTGAGATTACTCGAGCGATTAGAGAAAAAATGAAAAAAAAAGCGCTGGAGGCAGTAAAATACATTTGCCAACGGACAAAGATCAAACCCCAGGTCGGAATTATATTAGGCACTGGTTTTGGTAAGTTAGTTAAAGCATTTAATATCCGCAAAGTATTTCAATATACTGACATTCCCAATTTCCCTACTGCAACTGTTGAATTTCATAAAGGTAAGTTGATCATGGGTAGTTTAAGGCAAAAAAAGATCATTGCAATGCAAGGGCGATTTCATTATTACGAAGGGTATAATGCAAAAGAGATCGCCTTTCCTGTATTGGTTATGAAATTTCTCGGTGTTAAGTATTTAATAATTTCTAATGCCAGCGGCGGTTTAAATCCGAATTTTTCGCCCAGCGATATAATGTTGATAACCGATCATATAAATCTGATTCCTGATAATCCTTTACGCGGGAAAAATGACCCAAAGCTCGGACCCAGATTCCCTGATTTGTATAGTTGCTACAGTCCTGAGCTTATAAGACTTGCCGAGGATGTGGCTGTAAAAAATAGAATACCAATTAAAAAAGGAGTTTATGTAGCAGTCCCGGGTCCTAATCTTGAGACGAATGCAGAATATCGTTTCCTGAGAATAATCGGTGCAGATGCAGTGGGCATGTCAACAGTTCCCGAAGTGTTAATGGCACGCTACCTGAAAATAAAGGTTCTCGGTCTATCAATAATAACTGACATGGGAGTTGCCGACGCAACAAAACCGGTAAATATATCGAAAATACTAAAGGCGGCAGGCAAAGCCGAACCCCGGTTGACAAAGATTGTTACCGGAGTGGTTGAGAAATTATGAAGAGATCAGAAGATAGGAACATCAGGAGATCAGGGTACCAGAAAATCAGGGGACCAGAATATCAGGGGACCAGGAGATCAGGGGATCAGGAAATCAGGAAATCAGGAAATCAGGGAATTAAAGCGCTATTGTTTGTTCTTATCCTACTTTTTGTCAGTTGTTCACATAAAGAAGAACGTATTAGAAATTCCCGTAAGTTTATCAAGGTGTGGAATTATGACCGTGCATTAACCGAGATAATATCCTTTCGGGATGATAAAGATGCAGAGATCCAATATCTTTTAGGATATTGTTATTTAAAAAAGAACGAATTTGGCGAGGCAGCAACATACTTTGAAAATGCATTGGTAATCAACGATGTTTTTAAAGATAGTATTATCAGGCAATATAATATCCTTGCTATGAATGCACTCAGAATAGATGAGCCGGAGAGGGCTCTCTTTATTTATCGAGAAATAGCAAAATTAGTCCCCGAATATGATCAGGCAAACAATTTATTCCTGGTTGGCGATCTGAATTTTGAGAAAGGTAATTATCCTACTGCATTAAAGGCATATACTAAGGCACTCGACATTGATTCGACATCGACCCGAGCAAAAAAAATCAAACACAAATTTATCAAGGCTTTAAAAGAATGTGATAGTCTGGATTTAGCCCTGCTCCTTGCTATGGAAGAATATGAGAGGTTGAAAACTGCAGCAAACCTCTTGCAATTAAGTGAGATAAGATTTGCAATTGGAAGTAAACTATTCAATCAAGGGTCGATCGATAGTGCGAAAATTTTCTTTAATCATATAATAGCACAGCAGGAACCGAAATCACTGCTTGATGACGCATATTTTTATGTGGGCGAAATTTACTTCAAGAAGGAAAAATATGATATAGCACTTAAAGCATATAAAAAAGTATTACGCTTGAACCCGTATGAAAAGGGTGAAATAGTTAAAAAAACAAAAGAACGTATAAAAGAGATCAAGGAGAAGAAATGAGGAACATGGTTTATGATATAGGTAATTTGTTGTACGGCATGGCGGCCCGTATGGTCTTACGGCATCGTTATACGGCTAAAAATAGAACGACAAACAATAAACTAATAACGATACGGGCGGCGACGCCGTATACCGGTTACCAAAAAACGAAAAATATAATCGGTTTTCGCACAGCAGCATACCTTATCTTTTTAGGTTTTCTGTTCATCTCCTGCGGCACAAGGCAGGTATTAACACCGCTTGATCCGGAGGACGAATTTGAAAGGGCGATGTCTTTTTTTGAGAATAAAAAATATGACACGGCTGTACAGGCATTTGAAAGAATACTTTTTTATCATCCATCATCAGAATATGTTGATGATGCCCAATACTGGCTTGGCAGGACATATTTTGAAAAAACGGATTATACCCAGGCGATTGCTGAATTCGATTATCTTATTCAAAACTTCTCAAGTTCGGTCTCTCTGGAAGAGGCTTATCTCTATCGAGCAAAATCATATCTCCTAAAGGCACCGGGTTATGAAAAAGACCCGACTGAAATAGAAAACGCGATAAGTCTTTTTGATCAGTTTCTAACAAGATTCCCAAATTCAAAATATACTGACGAGATAAGAGATTTAATACTTTCGGCACGTGACCGCCTTGCCAAAAAAGAGGTAGAAAACGGCAAAACTTATCTAAAACTTTCAAAATACGATGCAGCACTTTTATATTTTGACTTTGTCATTGAAAATTACCCGGAGACCGAAGCCTGCAAAGAAGCAAAATACCATGCTGCAGAACTGTACGAAAAGAAGGGACAAACTGAAGAGGCGCTAAAATTATACAATGAACTTCTTGAAGAAAAAAATTGGAAAGAAAAAGCAGAAAAGAAAATCGAAGAAATAGAAAAAGATAGTCAGAAGATAAGGGTTATGGATGCTGGATGAAAATCGGTATTTTTGGTGGACTTTTTGA